>ERZ724516.79-NODE-79-length-54193-cov-6.131682_pt1 | contig 54193 bp, 37 predicted proteins | sample MGYA00376049_ERZ724516 | MGnify/ENA primary metagenome ERZ724516 (study PRJEB28724, sample SAMN07190886) | activated sludge metagenome | isolation source: activated sludge of sewage treatment plant in Hong Hong | place: USA: Christiansburg, Virginia | collected... | reverse complement strand
GAAAATCCAGGTCTCACAGACTATCTTGATTCATTCAAATATGGTATGCCTATGGAAGGAGGCTTTGGTTTTGGTATCGCAAGACTAGTACAAAAAATGATAGGTTTGAACAACATCAAAGAAGCAGAATTATTCCCAAGAGATAGAAATAGACTTACTCCATAATTTTATAATTTCTGATTATTTTTGTTATATTCGCAATGCAAAAGCCAAAATGATCAATACTTATTATTACTTTATTTTTGTTAATCATTACTGGATTGATAGGACTTATAGTAATGATTTATATAAAATCGATGTTAGCTTTTACCAATACTTTTCATGATTATCAACAAGCTTTCTATCTAGCAAATGCAGGACTTGAATTACAATTAGTAAAAGCCAAGAATCATGGTTTTGGATTTGAAGATACTCAGTGATCAGGAAGCACAACTGTCACTAAAAATCTCAATTGTATTGCTGATACATGTTACTTTGCTTCAGACCTCAAGACTCATAGTACTATAGTGGGTCAAACAGAACAAATTACATCAAACATTATTGAATGTAATGAAAATGTTGGGTATATTACCAATTCCAATAAACTCATCTCAAGTTTATTCTTTTTTAAAGATGACCAATCCAATGCTGAATCAGAATGAAAACTGACATCATCAAAAACTTACAAAACTTTGACAAGCTATGAGTATATTACACTTCATACCTATGGACTCAAAACTTATAAAATTGCTTTACAGGCGACCAATAAAGAATGAGAACCAAGTCAATATGATAAAATTATTGAAATAAACTCACAAGATACAATTCGTTTGATAGATTATAGTGATTTCTTTACGAAAGCATTGTGAGATCCAGAAATTCAACAAATAAGAGTAAAGGTTATTAACGATTTAAAATATGAAGGAAGTGTATGTTTTTCTTACCAAGGGAATGTGAAGCTTCCCTGATTTCATGAAGTCATTGATAGCATTGGTGCTTACCACAATACCCAAGTAAGATTACAGGCAATTCAAACTAATATTCCTTGAGATGAGCAAGATTTAGCTGGAGGAAATATATAATCTGAATAATAAAAATTTGCATTAAAAATGCATTGTAAGTATAATAGAATATGGAACTTAATTTCTCACGAGTTATACCCTTCGTTATTAAACTTGCTTTCAGTTTGTGATTTATCACATTCTTGATTTTTGTAGCTGGTTTTGTTTCCAAAAAAATTAAAAGTTCTATCAATAATTCTGATATCACACAAAGTGCTTACAACGAAAGACTTGCTGAGCTCATGAGTGCTGTAAGTTATCGATGAATGTTGACATTTGCAATCATGATTTTTTTCCAGATGATGTGAATTAATATTGGTTTTTTGATAACTGGATTAACTTTTGGAATTGGTTTTGCTATTAAGGAAATATTGGGAAACATGTTTGCTGGCTTGATGATTCTTACAAATAAAAAATTTGCAATTGGCGATATAGTGCAGTTTGAAGGCGGTCTCAGCTATTTTGGTAGAATTATAGAAATAAGTATTCGTCATACCATTGTTCAAACCTTTGATCAAAGAAAAGTATTTATTCCAAATACAATGCTTGTCAGTAATTTCGTGAAGACATTTAGTGCTGAACAAATCATCAAAGTAAATATTGATATAGATATTGGTTTTCAAGATGATCCTCAATCAGCTTGTGAAATTATAAAAAATTATCTTAATGAAAAAGACTTTATTTTAGAAAAACAATCTACAAAAGTAATTGTATCTAGCATATTTCATTCTTGATATACATTAACAATGTTCTTTTATATGAAACCAAAGGGCAAACAATGATTGTTCGTGGCTAAGTCTTTAATTAAACAAGAATTGCTAGGCTTCTTTGATACGCAATGACGAAATTATCCTTGGGATCATATCGCTATTACTACAGATAGACTTGATGAAAATCTTATCGATACCTTATCAAGTATGTAATTGAAAACTTATTATTTTACATATCCTTTTTTCCATTCTTCTCGATGAATGGATTTTTTTCACTCTGCTTTAATCATCATATCTTGCGCTGCAGGATTCAGATTATATTTTTTATCTACAGATACTTCATCTTTATGATCTTTATATTTCTTGAGATCTAAGGTAATTTCTTCAATAATAAACCTTTTATTATTGTGGTAAAAGTAAATCTTTGGTCGTAGGTAATAAGCATTATACTTTCTCACCACTTCATCTAGGCTCTCTGTAAAAGGATTTATCTCTCACTGCTCCTTCGTGATTTTGTAAGTAAATGTGGCTTTTGAATTATCCTGAGGACTAGTCTTCAAGCCACCTTGATGGTATTTCTTGAGAGTATCGACAGTAAACTGGGGACCTTTTTCAATAAACAAATCAATAAGTTTTAGGGTAGTAACGGTCGGATCAAGAGTGATTGGAAGTTGAGCAATACTGTCGCCCTCATCAAGACCAGCCGACATTTTCATGATTGTAATGCCTGTCTCCTTATCCCCGTTGAGTAGAGCAGTCTGAATCGGACTCGCGCCTCTATAATGTGGGAGCAAAGAGCCATGAATGTTTATAGGTGCAATAGTGGGAATACCTAAAATAGTCTGAGGAATTATTTTTCAATAAGCAATAACTACCAGATAATCTGGGTGAATATCTTTGATCCAATTATAAAATTCTTGCCCTTCTCAAGGATATTGCTTGCTTCTGAGCTTGAGTGTATGAGGAGTTTGGATGAGGCTTGTAGCCTTTGCTCCGAGCAGTTCTAGGGCTTTAGTTTTGATAATATTAGCTTTCATCTTCATGCCTCTGCCAGAGCTTTGATCTGGTTGAGTAACTACTCAGATTATTTCAAAATCCTTATCATTGTGAAGTTCTTCTAGGAATGAAATCCCAATAGGAGCTGAAGAAAAAAATACTACTTTGAGTTTATTGTGAGAAGGTGATGTTGTATTCTTAGGAACTGGATCAATAATAATACCATGACCAGCTGTACAGTTACTTACTCTATCCATGATAGGAATGATAGATTTTACAAAACCATGCTCTTGAAGATGTTCTACTGCATACTGTGAGCAGTGAGGTTCATGTCTGCACACTTTTCATTTTAACCAAAAACTTGGAAGACCTTTATCAGGCGAGAGGGTGTATTGATATATCTTTATTACTCACAGAGCAATATTTTTGAAAAATGAATCTAATTTCTTCAGCATATTATGTACATACATAATAAATTAATCGTTATCTCCAGTTCCAAGCACACCTTTTTGTGCAGCGATAATACAAGCATCGATAAGCGGACCTATATTGCCAAGTAAAATAGTTGGTAGATTTGACCAAGATTGTTTGATACGATGGTCGGTAATACGATCCTGAGGATAGTTGTATGTCTTTATTTTTTCAGATCTTTCACCCGTTCCTATTTGTGCTCCTCTTGCAGCTTTTTCTGCATCTTGAGTTTTCTGATTTTCAATCTGATAGAGTCTCGATCTGAGTACTGTCCATGCTTTATCTTTATTATGTAATTGTGATTTACTGTCTCCAATAGTCACTATAAGTCCTGATGGTAGATGTCTGAGTCTTACTCCTGTTTGATTCTTGTTCGCATTTTGTCCTCCTGCAGAACTTGCAGCGTAAGTATCCATTTCTACTTCATTGGGATTGATTTGGAAGTCTACTTCTTCAACTTCAGGCATAATTGCTACTGTTACCGTAGAGGTGTGCACTCTTCCTTGTGATTCTGTTTCCGGTATTCTTTGTACTCTATGTACTCCTGATTCAAATTTCATCCTTGAATATACTCTATCTCAGCCTATTTTCATAATTATTAGTTTTACTCCACCAATATCAGAAAGCTGCTGATCCATAATTTCATACTTCCACCCCATCTGATCTGCATACAAGCAATAACATTTGAATAAAGCAGCACCAAATAATCCTGCTTCATCTCCTCCTGCGGCTGGTCTAATTTCCACAAAACAATCTTTGTCATCATTTGGGTCTTTAGGTAGCATTTCTTCAGTGAGATCTTCTTCTATAGATACTAATTTTTGTGCAGATTCTGAGAGTTGTGACTTAGCAAGATCTATCATATCCTGATCCGATTCAGATTCCAAAATCTGCTTTGCTTCTGCATTTTCATTATAAGCGGCGAGATACTGCAAACTAAGATCATACAATTTCTTGTCACGATTAAGCTGGCGATTCACTTTAGTGAGTTCTTTTATATTTGAAGTTACCTCAGAATCATATAATCTATCCTGTATAGTGAGATACTCTGTGATAATATTCTGACATTTTTCAACTAACATTGGTTTGATAATTTAATCTAAAAATAATCTATCTGATTTATAAAGAAAATAAGAAAGAAAAAAGTATCATACTATAACAAAGAGTAAGCTAATTGCCACGGAAGATTGAAGAAAGTGATTGTATAAGATATGAGATATTAGTCCCATGGATATGAAAATCAAACCATTACTATATTTTTTTAATATATTTTTATTTTTAATAAACTGATATATTCAGAATCCGATACAGCCAGTAAATAAGGCATGTAAAATACTATTGGTCAATATTCTCATTATACTTACTTGTAATAAGTTCTGGTCTATCAGATAATATATATATATTATATTTTCAATGACTGCAAATCCTATTCCCGCCAATACTCAAGTCACAATATGATCGCTTGCTAATACATGCTTATTACTAATTTCGCTAGTGAGTGTCTTTGTTGATTCTTCAACAATAACCTTTGAGATTAAGGTTTGGATGCCCGTAAAGCGAAGTATTCCTAAAGCACTAAGTGCAGAGATGAAGCCTTGAGTTATGAGAACTTTTAATGTAATTTTAGTATGAAATAATTCTTTATATAGCCAAACCCAGAAATAAGCTGAAAATATATTTCCAGAAATAATTAGCAAAACAATAAGAATAGAATTTAGCATAAGGATTTTATTTTAATAATTTCATTCTTGAAATTTGATGAGTTCTAATTTTATTTTTTGATTGAGTGGCTCTATAACATTCATCTTTAGAAGCGTCTTGTAATATAATTTAATATTATTTGTTTCTTTGTAGAGTTTACCTAGTATCTCCATATATTCAAATTTTGTAGGTCTTAGGTCCACTGCTTTTTCCATAAGTTCTACAGATTCATCAATTTTTTCTAAATTATATTTTACTTCAGCAAGTATTTGATAATATTTAGGATTTTCGGGTTTAAGATCTTTAGCTTTCGTTAATAAATATTCTGCGACAGGTATATCTCATAGTTCAAGATTAATAATTCATAATTTGTACAGAGCGTTGTCATTGAGCGCATCTTGTAGATAGAGTTTTTTATATATTGTTTGAGCCTTTTTAAAATCATTGTTTTCCATGTAATAATCTCAAAGCAATGTGTTGAAATAGACATCATCTGAGAAATCAATTGTAGCTTCAATAAGTTTTTTTTCATATTCAATAGACATACCTCTTTTACCTAGATGTTCTATTTCGCTTTTTAAACTTTCAAATTGAAGTTTTTGCTTATTTATTGTCTCTATATTGCTATTGCTATTATATATTTCTGGAGTAATCATTATTGCTTCGCTGATTATTGCTTCGCTGATTATAATTTCATCTTGTTTATTATTTTCTTCTACGATTATATCTGTTTCATTGTCTCATATAAACACATCTTCTTCGATTTCATTGAATTCAATATCTTGGGATTTGGTATTTAATTTTTCATTATCATGCTCACTTATTTCTATTCATGATTCTTGTATTAATCTAAATTCCTCAATAAGCGGATCCTTTTCTTCTTTCTTTTCAATTATGATCTCTATTTCTTCAATTATAATTTCACTATCTTCTTCAAGATTTAAATCTCTTTCCAATTCTTCAACTCTATTTACAAACTCTATTTCTTCTTCATTCTCTGTTTCTGTCTGTTGTAATAATTTTTGGACTAGGCTATCTTCTTCTGGATTTTGTGTAACCTCATTAGTGATTATTTCTTCACTAATATCTTCTTGTGGTGAACTCGCCACCAATGTTTCTTGATGTTTGTTGGTAAGAAGGGTGTCAGCTTTTTTATAAATCATTATCAACGCCCATAATATGCTTCAAAATCATGTAATAAGCCGAAGATATCATTCGTACGGTAAAAGATTTGCAATAATTTCTCTCATAATTGGTGTGGGTATTAAAAACATATAAATTAGAATCTTAATATATGTTTAATTTACTAAAAAAGTCAAACTTTGTTCTCAATGTTTTTTGTTTTTGAGTCGTTTTTTTTAATATCTCTACTTAAAGCGATAAATTCTTCTTCATTAAAGTTAAATTGTTTGTCGTCGATAAAAAATTCACCAAATTTATACAGATATAATAATACTCATAAAGTCATTTTAACATCTCATTTACAATAGTCTTTTACTTTTTTGAGTGCATCTTTGTTCCCAGTACTCAACCAATCTTTGAGTAGTTCTACTCCCTCTACACCGCCTCAAGTAAGTGTTTTTTGCAAACCAATAAGTGCGGTAGCTATCTTATTAAGTCACATTCTTTTGTTGGTCAAATTTCGTAAATAATAAAAAATATCGATAGTTTTACTATTTAGTTTATCAATCACATCTTGTCCATAATCTGCATTGTAAGCTATTACTATATTATCAAATCCAATATTATTAAATCCAATAATGTAGCCGTCAAAATCTAATAAATAATCTACATATTTTTTTATTGATTCTTTATCTACATATTTGAATTGTTTGTCAAAAATTTCGTTTGATTCTGAAGAAGTAATAGTATATCCTAGTTCAAATGCTAAGCCTTTTAAGCTTGCGGTAGCATATAACGTCTCTACATCATAAACTATATAAGGTTTATTGTTAATTGTCCTATATTTTTCTTCCTGGTATTCTTGGAAAAGAACATCCATTACGTTGTCTCCTTTGATATGACTATTTTTTGATTTTAGAAATGAATTAATCTTCTTAATAACATTAGTATCTACCAATAGTTCGATTTTCTCTTTTTCATCAATAAAAACATAGCTCACTCCGTCATCATTTTGATTTTTTTTAAATCTAAATAGTGCGTCAGAACCTTCTCGATAATATGTTTCATCACCAAAAGTAAATTGATTCTTTAGGAAGTCCTGAATCTGTCGAGCATTCTCTTGTTTAAGAATTTTTTTCAAATTATAAAAGAAACTACCTCCAAAAGTTTGTAATTGTTCGTAATCATAACGCTTATACATGTATTTATTTTTCAATTATAAATTGGAGTTGGGTATTATACGTCAGTAAGATTACAATTTTGTAGAGGTTTATCAATTTTTTTGAGAATATCTGTAGTATCGTTACTGGCTTTTTGAGTAGTATCACTTATTTCATCAAGATTATTTTTAGTATTAACATTTATAGATTCAATTATTTTTCTTGTTACATTGGTTTGTGTATTTGCGAGCACTGCATCCTGTTTATTATATTCATTTTGAATTATTGCTGTAATATTATCTTTACAATTTATAAGTTTACTGTCAATGGTTGTGGTTGTTGTTCAACCTTTTACAATGCTAACTTGGTTGTTAAAATATATTCACCTTGCAAGATCACATACAGCATTATACTTTGCAAAGAGACCTGTAGATCATTCATATATTCAGAAGCTTTTTGCTTTGGGTATGTTATAGTAATGAGAATATGGTGTCTTAGATTGCCGTATTGCATCAATTTCTGCCTGAAGACTTTTAGGAATGCTATTTACTTTATCATCATTTGACGCTGCAATTGACTTTTTATAGAGCTCTTGAAGTGCTAGCCCAGAAGGGTCGCTACTCAAACCTATTGATTCTGCTTTTCATTCAAGTTTTTTTATTCAAATATCTACAAGATGATCAAATAAATAGGTTGAACTTATAATTTTTCCATCAGCTTTATTCGGGGGACAATTAGTCTTCAAATTTGCATATGATTTAAGAATATCTTCTCTTGTGAAGAATCAAAAACTCTCAGGAATAAGCGAACTTTGATGTATAAGTAAATTACAGTCATTATTCATTTGGCTTTGGCCAAACATTTTTTGAATTCCAAAAAATAAAAGCAAAGTGCAACAAAGTCAGATTATTAAGTATCTTTTAGAATTTATTCTCATGACAATGACTGTTGAAAATATGAATGAATAGTTGATAATAATGTAGGATAATCAAGGATAGTAGCGACAGTTCTTTTGAATTCATTACAAGCGACCATTCAATTAACATACCAAAATAAATGTTTTCTAAACTCCAGAAGAGAGTGCCATTTTTCAGATGTGATGCTTCAATCTTCAATTTTTTTAGCTAAATCTTCTAGTTGTTTAGCTGTGGGCTGTATCAAAAGATTGTTTTTTTTATCAAATGATGTTATTTCATTAAAGTAAAATTCATTTGCTAGATTGAGATGAAGGTGATCCAAAGTGAGTTGGTAAATTTCTTTAATTTTAGGTGTATAACTCACTAAAGACCAAGGATTACACATTGCAGCTTGTCCTAGCATTATGCCATCAATTCCATCAGATCATAGGTATCATAATCAATCTGTTGCTGATTTCAATCCTCCATTTCAGATTACTTTGACATGATTGAGACCACGTTTTGTGAGTTCTTTTTTGATTCTAAGAATATATTTCCGATCTACGTCTCCATTGTGAGACTGCTTATAAGTGCGACCATGAATAGTGATCATAGTGCAATAAGGCGCTGCATCAATAATAAAATTGAATTGTTCTTCTGTATCATCCTCAGTTAATCCTCTACGAGTTTTTATTGAAAAAGGTTTTTTAATGGATTCAGAAATTTTTTTAATAATCTGAAGTGTCTTGGGACGACATTTGAGCATTCCAGAACCTGCCTCACAAGACATAATTTTGGGACTTGGACATCAGATATTGAGTTCTATTCCACTAAATGAATCAGAATATTTATTATCTATATCAATTGCAGATTGTAATAGATTGTCATGATTTCACCCATAAATTTGTGCTACTGTGAGAGTTGAGTTTGTAGTTGTAAGTAAATGTTTACTTAGTCTTTCGGGGTGGCGTACATATCATTCCACAGACATAAATTCAGTAAATCTATAAAAATCATAGTGTTCTTTGTATTCATTTTTTGGATTATCCCAAACCTTCTGACATATCATTCTATATGCATTATTTGTTATTCAATCCATTGGCGCTAAAGCAATTATTTTTTTTTTCATTGTTTAAATATTATGTTGGAGAATGAAAAATTATCGTAAGAAAATATCATCAATTTTGCTTTTATTTGTATTGATAATACGAGGACCACTTCCTACTTTGTATTCATTACGACGATGTATTAAGTTGTTTCAGTCTGTTACTGAGGGCAGTGGAGAAATTGTGCTAGGTTTTACTACTGGTAAAGTGGGTTTTATGTATCATAATTGTACAGCAACATATTCTTTAATACTCGGTAAAAGTGCATATAAATTCTTTCATGGGCAGGCTGTGCTTCCTACGTCTGTATGACCAACAATGCTATCTAAGTGTAGGTCTTGCACATAAGGACTTGCTAATTTCGCATTAAATTTATGAAAGGTTACGTCAGCATAAGGATCTATTTTGTATTTATGAGATACTGCTACAAGCAATTTTTCTAGAGAAGCAATTTGTTCTGGAGTAGGTTCTTCAATTACAAAATTTCCCATTAACGATATGCCAATTGATTCAGAATTATTCCGACTAGCATGCGCTCAAATTGCATCTGGTCATCAAGTTCTACCATCATAAATTATGCCTGAGGGTCCTATAATATAATTGTATCCAATATCACCCCAGCCGTTTGATAAAGTGTGATATTTGTAGATTCCTTGTAGAACTATTAATTCATCCCCTGTGGTCTTAATTTTTTCATTTGATTCAGCTGTATGATGAATGACAATTTTTTTCTTTGCACTTTTAGTGCTGATAGGCCATTTTAACCAAGATCAATTTAAATCTTTTTTTACTACTTTTTCTACTTTATATTCTTGTGGAAATTTTTTTACTACATAAGCTTCTGCAACTTGTACCTTTCTTTGCGCTTCTGTCTTTTCACTAGGCTTATACTCTACTGTTTTATCAACCGGCTTAGGAACATAGATTCTCCACGACTCGTTTGCTCATCGTAACTTACGAGAAGTTATTGCTAAATTATCTAGTAAGTAAGAGCTAGAATAAGTATATATACTTCAGAAAATAATCAGACTGAGGCAAAGACCTAGTATTGTTTTGAGAGTTAGAGATTGAGAATTTTTATTCTTAATGAATCTAAACATTGGATTGAGTGTAAGCTGATTAAATATTGTTTCCTATATATGAGTTATAACAAAATAAAAATCATTTCCAACAGGTTATTTAAAATATATATCGCCAATTTGATAAAATAGTTCTTGGTATAACTAATAGTTATAGTATCTTCTATATTTGTCAATACTGCCAATGGTTTTTTGAGATAAGTAAACAAGCTGAGAGTGATTTGAGTTGAAATTTGTATGCTAAACTTGTAATTTAATTATTTCTCAGTACTATGATTGAAGCTAACTAGCAATAGGTCACTCCACACAGGAATCCTGCTAATTGGTTAAAGGTGGTATTCCATCAAAACGAATATAATTATCACACTCGTGGTGATGTATTCACTTATGTCATGGGAAGGAGATTTGCATTTTTATCTGAAAGATTTTTGAAAACGTGTTGTTAAGATTATAACACATTCTCAAAAGCCCTTCGGGCCTGCTCCTTCCTGTGATTCTAATACACATGAAGGAGAGGATTATCCCCTCCTTTTTTCTAAACTAAAAATTAGATTCACTCTCATATAATACTCGATTCCTCATAAAAACTTATCTCAGCATAACAAAGTTTTATAACAATTTAGAGCTACTTAAAACTTCTTGTCAATTATTTATTATAGCTATCCGTATTCATTGTTGTAAGTTCCGCCATAAAGATTATTTAATTAGGGACTTTATATAACAGAATTTCCATGAGTAAGATTTCTATTGCTATTAAGAATTTAATATCTGAAAAATTATCTTGGCTTTTGGGAGTCGGATTATTTTTTTTCTTATTTTGATTATTAATACCTACATTCACAGGAGGTACTATACAATGAAAAATTTACGATGCTAATGATCAAGAACGTAGTTCAGATTATCGTTTTTATCGATCAAACGGAACGGCAATAGATAAATATGTATTTACGATGCCAATTTATCTTACTACAAATAGAGTTTTTCAAATCTATCCAAATGATTGCATCAGAAGCGTTATCATTAACCATAAAGAATTTACTGGACTACAAGGAGATTTGTGCAATGCTTGGGTGGGGGTGAAAATAGATGCTAAAGACTATCTTGTAAAAGGAGAAAATATCATTCAAGTTGAGGTTCAAGAAAAACAATACAAAAGATCTTTTTATATCAAACCTTCTGTGTCTGACTCTGTCAGAATGTTGACTATGATAAGCATGGGAATAGGATGGTTTTGTATCCTGGTATTTTGGTTTTCAAGATATTTTGTACGAGAGAATAAGAAACATGGGAAAATAATGCTGGGCATGTTTGCTCTGATGTTTGCATTGAGTCTGTGATATATGATTCATTCAGAATTATTCAGATGGTCTGCAGATATTACAGGACATCTTGACTATATCAAATTGCTTCTCAGAGGTGAACGAATACCTATTTCTGATGCATGCTGGCAGTGTTATCACCCAAATCCTTATTATTGGTTTTCTAAGTATGTTTATGAATTCGGAAAAATATTGTGATGGATGGAACCTATAGAGCTAATTAGAGTAGTAACATGGATGGGGTGGTGGATTGGTGTTGGCTACGCAAGCAGATTCTTATATCTTTTATTATATCAAAATAAAACAAGAGTAGTCCAAAATTCTCGAATATTCTTTGTGGCTTTGGCTTTATTCTATTATTGGCCATTGCAATTTTATATTTGAGCAAGGATAAGTAACGATACCTTCCATTATATGTGCACCTACATTGGTTTATTTTATGGACTCAATGCTTGGTTTATATCAGATGGGCAGGATGATAAAAAATTATGAAAGTTTACAGTTCTTGCTTTCTTATGGAATATGATAGGAATATTTATGAAATCAAATAGTATTGTACGACTTCCAGTGACACTTATACCTTTCATTGTTAGACTATTTAAATGACATTTTGGAAGAAATTTATTACTATTCAAAAAACTTATCCTTAGATTATTATTGATCACTGTGATTGGAGCTGCCGGTGTTTTGTGATTAAGTTATATCAAATGAGTACAAGGTATTGTTGATAATGCTGATAGACTACAATCAGGTACAGAATTAGATGGTATATCTTTGACAGATTCATTCTTTACTTTTTACCCAAGTGAATTTATAAATGAAAAATTCTTATGGGTGAGTAGTACTAATATATCTTACAAATCATTCTGGAACGTTTTCTTAAAGGGGATGATATTGGGTGAGAATATTGAAAATGATGCGAAACATCCTTATTTTTATTTGTTAACAATACCTGGTCTACTACTTATTCTGTTTATGTTTTTAAATATATTCAATATAAGAAGAAAGGATATCTTTGTGGGTGCAGGTCTGCTAATACCTCTAGCATCAATGATGGCGTATAGAATTATCTATCCACTTGCCACAAGTATGCATTTTAGATATGTCTACCCAATGTTGATATTTGTAGTATACTTTATTATTTATGGATTGCTGGATCTCAAAAAATGAGAGGACATAAGATTGAAACATGTCATTTTATGATTGGCAATAATTATATTTCTTGCTTATAGCATCTATTTTTCTCTACCTCCTTATTTTTAGAATATAATTTTATACCACATGAAAGAAAAAATATTAATAATCTGAGCAGGACCCGCGGGTCTGACATTATGATTTGAGTTGCTCTCCAGAGCGCCTGACGCATATGAAATCATTATTGTTGATAAGGATATAATAGTCTGAGGATTAGCGCAAACTTATAATCATAAAGGGAATCGTATTGATATAGGAGGACATAGATTTTTCAGTAAAAATAAAAGAGTAATGGATCGATGGTTTTCTCAAATGCCTTTACAGGGTGAATGAGCTTCAGATTATAAACAACTCGGTATCCAGAGTGAAGTAAAGACTGGAGGTCCAGATCCAGATAAAGAAGATCTTGTAATGCTTGCAAGAAGAAGATTATCAAGAATATTTTGGGATAGAAAATTTTTTGATTATCCGCTTTCCATTACGCGAGACACTTTGAAAAAATTTGGGTTTGTTGATTTGTTCTTGTGTGGATGGTCGTACATGACAGCAAAACTTAAGAAGTACGACATGTCTAACTTGGAAGGATTTTATAAGTCAAGATTTGGTACGAGACTCTATCACAGATTCTTTGATGCCTATACTTTTAAGGTATGGGGGAAGCAACCATCACAGATTAGTTCTGCATGGTGAGCACAAAGAGTAAAGGGTCTCAATCTTGCTAAAGCTGTACGAGATTATTTTAAAAAAATTATAATCTGAGACAAGCAGTCGACAAATACAGAAACGAGTCTTATTGGGAAATTTTATTATCCCAAACTTGGGCCAGGACAGATGCGAGAAATCGTAAGTGAAAAAATTAGACAGATGGGTGGAACGATACTTTTGGAAACAGAATTTTTGGAATCTCATATTGGGCTCAAAGATGGAAAAACTATCATTGATAGTGTATCTTATTCACAAAAAGGTGAAGTAAAAAGTTTTTCTCCAGACCTCGTAATATCTACAGCTCCTATAAAATTCCTTCTCAATACTATGAAGTGAGCTGATCTTAATATTCAATCTTTAGGAAATACTTTGGAATATAGAGATTTTATTACTGTATGAATTCTAGCTGATAAGCTCCTTGTTTCCAATACTTCAAATTATCAGACTATTGATAATATTATTCCTGACAATCGAATCTATATCCACGATGAAGGAACTACGGTAGGAAGAATACAGATATTCAATAATCGATCTCCTTATATGGTTGCTGATCCCAAAAACATCTGGATTGGACTAGAATACTTCTGTGCTAAGGGTGATGAAATATGGAATAAGTCTGATGAAGATATGATACAATTTGCTGTGGATGAACTTATCAAGATGGAGCTACTAGATATGAATGACCTTCTTGATGGGGTAGTGCGCAGGATGGAAAATACCTATCCTTGTTACTTTGGAGAGGGGTATGAACAATTTGATTCACTCAAGAAATACTTAGATGGTGTGGATAATCTTTTCTGTATCTGAAGAAATGGAGCACATAGATATAATAATCAAGATCATAGTATGTTATCAGCAATGATGCTTGCAGATATGCTTATCGATAATACTATAGATAGATCAGTACTCTGGAATGTAAACACCGAAGAAGAATATCATGAAGGAGTGTCAGACAAGTCAGACAAATAACAGTTATATACCTATTATACCAAATATAAAAATACGAAGTGATAAATAATCAGATTATGTCAAATAAATCTTTCCTTTAAACACTACTAAACTACTTGAAAAACCTTGTCATGCGATAACTAATAGTTATCACAATAGGGATACATTTTGTATTAAAGTCTAATCCATACTGAGTTGAACAAAAGCGCGTTTGGAATAGACCCCTTAATATGATATACAAGTTTTATTTTATTGTTTCCTGGATGCGAATGATCAAGATAAAAAAATTACTTTCAGTAGTACTAACTATCGCCATGATGGCTGACTTCCTGACGAGTTGAGTGGTTACTCAGCTTTTCCCATTGATGCCTTCGGATAACTTAGGAGCTGCTATAATTCCCGCAGCTTATGCACAATCAAACGAACCTGTGTATTTACCTCAGCTAACTTCAAAACGTGGAGTATACAAAGGTGGATTAACAGGCACTAGCACAGAATACTGTGCGAGCATAGGAGCTGATGATGTCAGTGAATCGTGCCATGCAAATCCAGGTGATGAAATAAAATATCTTATAGAAGTAAACCTATCAGGAAAGGATACGCAAGGATTTGTTCCAGGTCTTTCTACGGCTGGTATTTCTATTACGGACAGTGTAGGAAGTGGAATTTGTAATCTTCATGTTATCGAAAATCCTTTTGGTGATTCTAGTCAGATTATTCAAAATTCTTCATCTTGTGAACCAGTATCAGAACAAATATTATTTAACGAGGACTTACAAACATTTGAAAATAAAACAGTGGAGAGCAATTGAGGTTATACTTTTGATTTTGATGATGTTCAAAGTATAGACAATTCAATTACAGAATGAGCAAATGGATTAGATAAAATCTATGCTCAAAAAAATTGAAATATTATAAAAATTTATTTACTGCAACCTTGAAAAAATATTTTTCAGTATGATTTTAATTTAGATGACTGAAATGCAAGTAAGTCCACAATTGCATCTATACCGACTAATTCTGTTGTTTGATCAAATCATACCTTAAGTACGCGAGGGTATGTAAGAAATTATAAGCTTAATCAAAATGATCCATTTAACTTTGCAAAAATTAGTTTAGATTGATGATCTGAATCACAAATTCTAGATCTTTGAAATGATTATTATTGAAACATTAGTGACTTAGAATTTGATAATACTGGAGTTCCTTATGTTGTAGCACAAGGTATTGCTTCAGAACCTTTCTTAGGCCTCAATACCAATAGATGTAAAATAATTAATAATCAACTTGAGGATTGTATAGTAATAAAATACTGATTAAGTGATAATGCGAAACTTGATTCTAACCTTAACTTAACTGAAAGTAATCAATACTATGTATTATGATGAAATACTGTTGATGTATCCACAGGGACTAACGACACTCGACATGTTGATTCAAATCATAATACTCAATTATTTGGAAATGTTGCTTGAATAGCAAATTGAGTAACTAATTGATATATCATATATATTTGAAATAACTTTGATAGCCCTGCGTTGAAATGAGTATGGATTTATCCTAAAACAAATAATATTAATAACAACTCTAGTTACCAAGTAAATGGAACTATTGATCCTGGGTATGTACTTGGAGGTTTTGAAGGAGATTTGAGTGATTTTGACTCTTATAGTGTTTATGGAAATGCGACTTGTGCTGGTGCTGCGTTGTACGAAGGAGATGTAAATAGTAATGGATACACAAATATTGTTGATGATATTACACTTGATAATAAAAATGTATATGAAGGAGACTATTGTATTCTACTAGAAGGAACTGCAAATGCTGGTGGACAATCAGTAACTGTTTATCAAAACCGTCTCAATTATTATGCAGTACTGGAAGGAAATATTGATTCAGACACTACTGAAGATTTAATTACTAACACAATTTCAAACGCTTCACCAAATGGAATTCTAGTTGCTGCATTTCATAATTTTGATCTAACTACGGGTACTACAACTTTTGAAATTACTAAATCTGTAAGTGGCGATATCACTACTGGATATTCAATAGGTGATGAAGCGTCATTTATTATTGATGTGGTTGCTAGTGGAGATACGAGCACTCGTGATCTGTTTATTGTAGATACTTTGAGTGGAGGTGTACTTGAATGGGCAAATACAGACCCTCTTTTGGTGGCAACTATTAGTGGAAATACAGATACTTGTATAATTAAAAGTGGTCAAATTGAAGGAGATGTATTAACTGTTGTTCTTTCTTGATGAATTCTCACAGGAGAAGAAAATAAATGTCAGATTGTGATCAATACAATATTTACAGGATATGGTTGTTTTGCGAACGATATGGATGCTGTAAAAAATCACTATCGCACTCTGGATTCTACTAATATTCCATTGGTAGGTAGTGGAGCTACTGTATGTAGTACTGGGCTTGATAATCTAACACTAGAGAAATTTGTTCTAAACACTTGATCCTCAGATTATAACTCTGTTAATTCAAGTACAACTGAACCTTTTTACGAAGGTGATAATCTTATTCGGTTAATAAAATGGAATATGAAAATAGACCCAACATTGGGTCATGAAGATGATACGCCAAATGATACATTCGTATTACGTAATGTTATATTGCAAGATTCTATGTCAGGTGTAGAATGGAAAACAGGCCCAACAATTGGTGGATCGCCTATCAACCCTGGTGATGGTTATATTGCACCACGGACTTTAGGCGATCTTACGGGCGGAACAAGTGGCTATATTTTAATAACATGAACTGTAAATACGTGAACTGCAGCTATGTTCACAAATAATATTAAATTTGTGTGATCTGATGAAGTCAAAGATGCAAGTGCTACATGATATTTTAGTGGTAAAAAACTTGGTACACCAAAGATTACTAAAACACTTGTTGGTGCCACAGGACTTACCTATATGGAAGGTTCATGAGTGAAATTTGACATCACTATTAGTGGTTCGGGGGAAAATGAAGGATTTAGTGGTAATGTGACCATAGAAGATAGCTTTGTTGGTCTACATTACTCTTGATATACTGTTTTACCAGCAGGATGTGCTACTACAACTAGCAATCCATCAGCTAATCCAGGTGATCCTATTCCAGATCCGGGGTTGTGAGGTGGAGGCGTTTTCTATCTTTCTTCGACGGGTGCCTGTACAATTAGAACAGACTATGTTGTAGGTATCAGCACAGGTACAGCTACTAATACTGGGTGTATAATTGCGGTCAATGGACAACTAACTTGATGAGGATGTAGTGCAGTAAGTATTATTGCATCAGGTTCTTCACTTAGTGGAAATAAATGTACACTTACTGCAAGTATATTAGGATGATGATCTGGAACTGGAAGTAGCGGTAGTGCATTAAACTTTAACTGTACAGCAAATGCTGCAGTAAATGGTCCTTTCTGATTCAATATTACTGATGGAAATGTTAATACAGGAATAACAAATACTTCACAAAATAGCTTTGCTGGAATACTTATGGGAGTGGGTAATAATGGAAGTCCATGAGGAGGGGCAGTTCAAAACATAGTGGTAACATGTACATATTCAGGGACTAATGGTACTGGTTCTTGTACTCAAACGATTCCTAGTACAGGAACTCAGCCTACTGGGCCACCTCCTATTGGCGAATCAACTCCACCAAAAGGTGGTGATTCAAGCCCAAAAAAATGTGAACCCAAAGGACCTTGTGAGAAAAAACCAAAAGAACCTCAAGCGAGTGATTTCTCTGAAGGAGCAACTGTTCCTTATGAATTAGGTATTGAAAATACTGATCCTGATACCGCAATGGAAGGAATAACTTTCTGGGATAATTTGCCAGCTGGAATGAGTATGTACGAATGGAAAGCGAGTATCGATGATCAGATCGTGAAACAAGGAAATAAAAATGGAGCTAAAGGTAGAGTAGAGCTTACACCAGATTTGGTGGGAGTAACTATTCCTTCTGGAAAAATGCTCGTAATACATTATAACACGAAAATAGATTCAGGTTATAATTTCTGAACATTTATAAATCCTGCAGCTGGCTTATTTGAATGCGAAGATAATGCAACTCAATCGGGTGGGAATAACACTGGCAACAATAATCCTCCGGCGGGTGGTAATAGTAAACCAGCAAATGAAGCAGGTGGTGGAGCTGAAAATATGGTAGGAGGAACTGGAGGTCTTCCTACGCAATCATCACCTTTACCTGGAGCTGGTACTGGTGCTAACGCAGGTAAAATCTCTACAGGTGGTAATGAAAACTTATTATGTATTCCTACATTGTATGATATAAGTGTTACTAAAAAAATATTGAGTGAAAAAATAGAAGTTGGAAAATCTCTCAAGTTTGAGATTACAGTAAGAAATGAAGGTTTCAAAACAGTAACAGGTCTGGTTATCAAAGATCAATTTAGCGGACTAGCTACTGTAAGAATTACTTCTGCAGCGAGTGGTATTGTGGCAGGGTATTTTACAAATGCTATCTCAGGAGAATTTAATATAGCAAGTGGAATTACTTTAACTTCGGGTCAGACTATTTCTATTGTAGTAGATTCAGTACTATCAGGTAATGAATTTGTAAATATGGTACAAGCCTGTGGATATGATGATGCTTCTGATCCTGATAGTGACTCTTGTAATGGATATGATAAACTTGAAGATGATAGTAGTATCGTTTCAGGAGGGATTAATACATCTGCTTTGGGAGATAGGATATGGTATGATACTAATGAAGATGGATTACAAACTTCAGGTGAAAAATGAGTAAATGACTTGGTGGTACAGCTTATCATGTGTGGTACTGATGTGGTTGTGGGTTCATGAGTAAAAACTAATGGTGATGGAAACTATGTTTTCAATAATATGATACCAGGTAAATATGCCATCAGATTTGATCTTACTACACTTCCTGCAGGATTTACTCTTACAGCTAAAAATGTAGGTACTGATGATAGTATCGATAGCGATAGTGATAAAATAGATGGTAAATATGCTCTTTCTGAATGTATTACACTCACAGGAGGGCAATCATATCTTGGTCATGATTTAGGAATAGTAAGTAATGCAAGTGGACTTTCTCAATTGAGTTTATCCAAAGAACTTATGAGTTCTGGTGAAGCTATGACGAGTGGATCAAAATTACTCTTCAAAATTACTGCAACAAATGATGGGGTGTATGGACAATCTGGAGTTCAAATCAAAGATAAATGGCTTGGATTGACAGGAATAAAAGTGTGATTAAGTTCAAATAATTTGACTTCAATTATTACTCCTGGTAATGATTTGGTTATTCGATCTGGTATGACATTGGGAGGTACAGGAACTACAGGAGGACTTATACTTGGTGCAAGCGGAGCTAATCAAGTCATTATCTATGTAGAATGAACCTTAATAAGCTGAGCATTTAGTAATTATGCTCAACTTTGTAACTACACTGCTTCCAAAGAACTTCAAAAACCACCTTATCCAAATAAACCTTGTAATAATAGTATGAATGAACCTGATGATGATATCGTTAGTGGATCTACTATAGCAGGAAACCTTGGAGATTTTGTATGGATAGACTCAAACGTAAATGGTCTTCAATCAATTGGTGAAAAAGGCGCTAAGGATATTGATCTAGAGCTTTATACATGTACGAACACTACCACAAAAATTGCATCTGCAAAAACTGATTCTAATGGTTTATATAAATTCCAAAATATTGCTGTATGACAATATAAGATAAAAATAGTACTTACTGGAGTAAATTCTAAGTATAGTTTAACTGCTCCGCTCCAAGGAACTGATAAAACTAAAGATAGTAATGGACTATTGAATGGTAATATTACTGATTGTATAACTGTAAGTGGATGAATTTCGGATACTTCAATAGATTTTGGTCTGATTCTAGCAACTCCTGATATTAAAGTAACAAAGACAGTAAAAAATATGTATGTTAATGTATGAGATACTGCAGTTTATACTGTTACTTTAGAAAATATTGGTTCATGAACGGTAAATAAATACGTATTTACTGATACTTTAGCAAGCGGCCTTAGTCTTGAGGGTCTCAATACCAATGATAAAATTGCTCTTACCTCAGGGTCTGTAGCAATGTGTGGTTCTCCAAGCGATGGATGGAAATCTACTACTATCAATGGAAATACTTCAATAGTTGGTAATATGTCGGCCGCAAACATCCAAGCAGGACAAAAATGTGTATATACTATCAAAGCAAAAGTTACTGCAGCTAATGGAGCACAACTCAACAATAGTATAGTTGTTTCTGCAGTTCAAGATGAAACTAATACTGCGAATAATTCAGCTAATGTATTAGTGTATCCACTTCCACTATGTGACCTTATCAAATTAAGTGGTGATGCTGGAAATGCGCCATTTATGTTAAATTATTCAATCGTTCCTGCAAATCCAGGAACTATAAGATTGCTTGATTCAGAACAAAATTCGATTTGATCTTCACAACTATTGAATGGATCATTCAATATTTTGAATCCAGGAATCTACTATATTGAATATTATACTGGATCAACTCCTCCAACTACTGGACAGTGTATTAGACCAGTAATAGTGAAAAGTCTTGCAGAATGTACGAATCTTGCTACTACAAAGATAAGTGATACGAGCTACAATGTAGTGTGTCAAGGAAATTATGCTAATCAGTATAAACTTCAAATGTTTTACGAGACTACAGGAGCTAATAAAACTTGGGTACAAGCTCCAAATGGAGTAATTAATACAAGCCAAGGAAACTTTACTTTCCCACGAAACAATCAACAACTCAATTATAAATTTACATGTACAATCAATAGTGGAATTAATTATGGACTCGATAAGATAACACCATACAATGGTTCAAATAACCAATTTGAATGTGCATATAAAAATAAATCTGATGGTAAAATTTGTGCTATTCAAACATTTACAGCTCCGTTAAAAGTGCCTGCATTTAGCCCAGGTATCATTGCACAACTCCCTGATCCTATTGAATACTGCACTGCTCAAGAAAAATCAACTTCTACTTGTGTAGTTGGCAACGTCTCAGCAATGTTGATTAAAAATTATGATACTTGTGAAAAATTAGTATCTTATGATTTACCTGATTTGCTAGTTACAAAATCTGCTGATAAAGCTGGGTTTGCTACTGGAGAATCTATTACCTACACTATTGATGTAAGAAATATTGGAAGTGGGGTAGCAAAGGGTGTAAAATTGGAAGATAAAATAATCTGATCATTTAAAATAGAATGATATCCTACAAATGCAGCTACTACTTCAAACACTTTAGCTGATTATACAAATTTTTATTGGGATTATACCAGTACAATACTTAACCCAGGTCAGAATATACAGTTCAAATATACTGTGAAACTGCTCAATGCAAATATTGAACAAATTTCGAATACAGCTACTACTCTTGTGGCAACTGGATTTGAAAGTAACTACGCTAATAACACAACTAACTTAACTATCGGAAAACAAGGAGAAGCTAAGATTGGTGATTTGGTATGGTTGGATATAAATAAGAATGGTATAAAAGATGATACTGAAAAAGGTATTAAAGATTTACAAATTCAGCTTATAGGTTGTAATGATGTATCACCAAAACTTATCACTAAAACTGATGCTAATGGATTCTACCAATTTATCCAAATTGGATCTGGAAGTTATAGAGTAATGGTACAAGTTCCTGATACCTATAGAGTTTCACCTAGAAATGTAGGTAGCTTTGATAAAGATAGTAATCTTGATCCGCTCACGAATGTAACAGAATGTTTCTCTATTACAAATGGTCAGATTAAATTTGATATTGATGCAGGATTATTTGTAGATCCTACAATTCCTCCACAAAATCCATTCTGTGGTAATAAGATCATAGAACCACAACATGACGAACAATGCGATGGTAACACTGTTGCAGCTGATTCAGTTTGTCAAAATTGTCAGATTATTAAAAATTCTTTAGCAATATGTGGAAATAGCGTTAGAGAACCAGGAGAGGATTGTGAAGTATGAGATGTACCAAATGGTAAGACTTGTTACAACTGTAAACTCACTACAAATTCTGTATGTGGTGATGGTAAAGTAACTGGTAAGGAACAAGGAGGATATGAAGAATGTGATATCAATACTCCAGCAAAACCTGGATATCAATGTATTTGATGTATTGAGGTACCAAACTCACTTGCTAACTGTTGAAATGGAAGACAGGAACTTGGAGAAGCTTGTGATTTGGGTGCATCTAATGGCACTAATACCCCTATTCCAACAGGAGTATATGCTGGTAAAAAATGTACTGCGAGTTGTAATGTAGTAAATAAAATAGGTGAAGTTATCTTGAGCTATGAACCACCAAGCTGTACTGAAATAGATCCACCAAGTGCTATGGAAGGTGAATATTTCCCATTCTGGTGGGATATTGCTGATGATAATGTAGTAACGAGTTGTACGCAGTCTGGTCAAGTTTTGAGAGATAGTATGAGATGTTACTTTGATTTATACGCTGGTGAAGCAGGGACAAATAATCCTATTCAAAGTATTGAAACAAATTGTTATAATACTAATCAGTTTCAAAATAACTTATTAGATTGATTTAACGCATCTGCTGCATCAAAATATGGAAGACATTCATTCTTATTAGACCCAGCAAAAATTGCTAATAAATACTGAGAATATAAGCTTAGACTTAAGAAAATTAATTATCAGGTATGTTCAGGAATTTGATCTTCTACTGTTAATGGTAGTATAGCTCCATTCAATACTTTCAATGATAGTTATGATGAGACTATTTGTGAATATAACTTTACTGTATCAAGACCATATTTGATGCAAGAAGGTTGATTACTTTCAAGTAATGCTACAGATAGTCTGAATAACTTCTATGGATTCTCAAGTAATGCTGGGACTCAGAGCATTCTTACTCAGTATAGCATAAAACTCCAAAATGTTTGATTAAACGAATTTGTATGATCTCAAAATATAAATTATCTCATGGATGATTTTGCTAAAAAATATACACTTTTAGCTGTAGAGAATATTAATTTAGGAGCAAATACACTTAAAGTACCAGGTAAAGAAATCTATATTTTCAAAGGTAATTATACTTACAATGAATCAAGTTTCACAAGCGGTAAACCAAAGACTATAATTGTTTCGGAAGGTAACTTGAATATTGTAGGGAACGTGAGTCAGAATACATTGTTTGTAGTGCCGAAAGGTGATATAATTATTGGTACTGACAACTGTAATGTGCCACAAACTATATTAGGAATCTATCTTACAAAAGGATCAATAGTTTCTGATAAAAACTACATTAACAATAATCTTTCAAATAATTGGTGTGAAGCGGGAAATCTTACTGTAAGAGGACTTCTAGTGGGATCCTCTATACAAGATCTTGTTTCAAAAAGAAGATCAACTCTTGAAGGATGGTTCATGAAAGGGAATAAAAAAGATGCTATTGTTAACTGAGCATCAGTACTTATTAAATCTAACGATAGGTTATTCACGGAACCAGCTCCAGGACTTGATGAATTTACTAAGGAATTGAGTGCTTATAAAAAATAACAATTGAATACAGAGTCGTAATGAAATCAAAAAACAAGCCTTATATCTAATAAAATGAGGCTTGTTTTTTCCTTGAATCTATTAGATCTATGTTTATATTCAGTATCATATTTAATTATCATATTTTGTCATTAATGTATAAATTATCTCTAAGAATATTACTTATTATATCGTTAATAACTTTGACTGGATGTGCTAATCTGACGCCTGGTGCTGAGAATATCGAGCCCAATCCATTTAAAATCAAGGTAAGTGCTGTTGCAAGTTTTGGTATGAAATGAGGTTTCAAAAAATCTTGAATAGTTTCAAGCACAGAGCAAGTGACAGTAAGCGCACAAGCTTGAGGTAGGATAACTCAAATTGATAAAAAAATTGGTAACAAAATAAATATTGGACAACAGGTTCTCGCCATGGAAGACACTAATTGAACTATTAGTTTTGCTGTAAGAAAAGCAGGGGTAGGGCTTGAATCAGCTCAAGATAACCGCGCTATTCAAAATCTTAATTTTGAAAAATCATTATTTGATAACCAAATTGGGCTACAAAGAAATAAAATTACATCCATTGCTACAAGATTTGATGTAGATAAACAAGAAGAGCAAATTCAAAAAAATTTGAATGATAATGATCTAAATGTTACTTGAAGTAACCTTTCGCTTCAGCTTAAAAAATTACAAAATGATCTAGAAAAAGCACAATTGGATTATCAAACAAAACTTGATTCCGATGTTCAGACTATCTTAAATTTCTTTGGTTCAGTAAAACTTATATGAACAGATTTAAATAATTTATTTGCAGATACTATTCAGGCTAGTGATCTATTATTGGGTTATACTTCTGCGAATAGAAATGCTAATGATGGTTTTGAATCAATGCTTGGAAATAAAGATTTTTATTCTAAGGCTCGCGCAGAAGCAGCTCTAGGAACTGCACTATCAGCTTATGATAATTTTAAAATGATAGTAAGCGATATCAATGCTGATACAATAAACCCTTTGTTGAAATCGTACCAGAAGGGGATTGAATCTGTGAATGCATTACTTACTTCTATAAATACATTACTTATCATGACTCAACCTGGTGGACCACTCCCAGAGAGTTTATATAACGGATACAAAGCACAATTTGATGGCTATAAAAGTAAGGCTTCAGGCATAAGTTCCAGTGTAAACGCTCAACTCAATGGAATCAATACTTTCTTTGCTACTTACAAACAAAATCAAGAATCTGCATTAAAGTGAATTGAAAGTTTAAAACAACAAATTGAACTTAGCACAAAAGGTGTAAATGATACTCAATATAATACTAAACTTAGTTCTGATAGACAACTTTCAAACTTGGAAAGTACGATTAAAAATCAAGATTTAACTGATAAATCTAATGATTATACAGCTGATTATTTGGTTCAAAACGCTAAAACAACATTAGATAATCTGAATAATGCTGTGGCAAATGCTCAAATATCATATGAGGAAGCAACTTTTTGACTCTCTAAGTTTACAGTAGAGTCACCAATCTGAGGAACTATCACTGATGTCTTAGTTACAAAAGGACAAGAAGTAAATCCCGGTACTCCGCTCTTTACAGTCGTAAATACTAATCTTAGACAAATTGATCTAGATATTACTGCAGGAGAAAAAGAACTTATCATTCCCGGACAGGCTGTTGAAATAAATCAATGAGGAATAATAGGAAAAGGAATTGTTGAGTCTGTTAGTGAAGTCGCAGATCGTAACTTTGGCTATAAGGTTGTAGTTATTATAACAGAAGGGAGCTTTGATATTGGATCTAGTGTAGCAATTCAATTTACTTGATCACTCGGAGAAAACATAGTAATACCACTCAATAGTGTGTCTATTGTTGATAACGGAAGGTGAGTAGTTCAATTATGGAAGTCATGAAAAATAATACCGACCACTGTAAGTTTATGATCGCTTGCAGGGCAGTATATTATTGTGACCGATGGTTTATCAATAGATGACATGATTATTATTTCAGATATTTCAAATTTTGATTCAGAAAAAATGCAAGCAGTAGCCGAATCTAACTAGTGCTTGCAGGTTTTTATATGGTAATTTTTATCTATTTATCGTTTTTCTTATTATTATTCTTTTCTTTTTCCTCTAATTTCTCTTTTAATTTTGTAAAGTCTTTAATAGTATCAATTTGTTCTACGTTTTCTAAATATTCATCCAATGTTCGATTTGTTTCAAGAGTTGGCCATTCAAGGTCCATTTCTTTAATTTCTTCGTATAATTCTTTAGCTACTACATAATTTTTTTCCCAGTTATGATCAGCTGGTACAAATTTCCATTCAGGATTATTACATTTATTGATAACGTTTTCGTAAACTTCCAGATATTTTTGTCTTACTTCCAATGTTTCTCGATCTCCATCATTATGTTTTCGCATTTTTGTTATATCTTCAAGTCTTTCTTCCATTCTTTCTTCTTGAACTTTCCTAGAGACATGGAAGAAGAATTTTATAATTTTAATATTATTCTCTTTCATGTATTTTTCAAACCAGTTAATTTGATCATACCTATTTTTTATCTCATCTTTACTGTGTGTTTCCAAAACCGTAGGAACTAATATATCTTCATAATAACTTCTATTGAAAACTTGTATTTCACCTTTTTGAGGTAACTTGCTATGTATTCTCCACAAATAATCATGTGCTTTCTCTAATTCATTTGGCGCCTTCCACGACATAAAATTGATAGTCAGAGGGTTTAACTTACCAAACACTGACTTGATCACTCCATCTTTACCACTTGCATCCAGTCATTGGAATATCACCAGAATGGCATGTTTTTTTTGTGCATGAAAAATGGTTTGTAGTTTATATAATTTGTCTAAGTATTCTTCAGTTTGCATTTTCTTTTTTTCCTTGTCCCAATTCTTAGGTCCATGAGTTTCAAGATCGCTGATTTTAATTGCCATAAAATATATATTAATAATAAAGAATATAAGCAGAAAACTTATATTTGTACGAATATATTATATCTATTTGGAGTAAATTTTGCAAATATTTTTAACTATTATCTTGGATATGCTCGATATACTCGAGAACTTTTTCAAATCTTTCATATTGTTTTTCTTGAATTCCCTCTAAGAGTATGCCTAAACAATACTTAGATATTCCGTTCATGTTAACTACTCCATGTTTTTGGAGAATTGCTTCCGCCTTATGACTTAAGCTTCAAGATTTTGATTCAATCAGTACTATGCCTGGCATATAAGTTGGTTTTCAATCTTTTCTTCTTGCATCAGTAAAATGAAGATCTGTATCAAAGGTTATCCTTTCATCATTTTTTTTACTACAAAGTGTAGATCTTGTATATTCAGTAATGAGGGCAGGAACAACTTGTGATTCCAAACCAGTCTGGTAAATTGATTGATAAAGTTTGTCTGTAAATAACTTACATCTTTTGGTAAATTTTCAGTGCTTATTTAATTGGATATCGAATTTAAATTTACGAATAGTGTCGTGATCTCTTTGTTTATATTCAAAAAATGCGAGCTTACTATCTATATACTTTCTAGTTCTTAATTTTGTTCTTACCTTAAGTCCATGTCAATGCTCATGAAAAAATTTGTATTCATCGGTATCAAAATAGATATTATGATATCCGAATTCCCTAACTCATTTTATCTCTAAAGCAACATACTCATCTTGTAGATCTTTCAATATACTTTCCAAATTAGAAATGTGGGTAATATATTTTTTTTCCATTCTATCTAATCCAATAGATCACATTTGTTCCTCCATTTGAGAAAGAGAAATTGAATCAAATTGTTTTAATAGATTGTTCATGGTGGAAGAAAAAATAAAAGAATTAAATTAACGACCTTATAATAGCCTTTTAGAATTGGTTTACAATTCATTATACTCAGTAGGCATTGAAAAGTCAAATCTATTTTATAATAAAGTTACCAAAAAAAACGTTAGCTTATAAATTATGATTTTTTAGGTAACTAAACTACTATAACTGGCTTTATAAGCTCATTTTAAAACCATAGGTACGAATTACTTCCAAACAAGAGTTTGCAAACTTTTCATCTACTAATTTTGACATTTTGTATAACCTATTTATACTTGTATGATGCCTTCAAGAAGAAATGATAATTTTCATAAGATTTCGATTCCATTGATCTTTAAATTTTTTGATGACTTTTTTGATGAGGTCGTTTTGATGAGAAGATATTTGATCTTTGTAATATAGGCATTCTAAAATACAAATTTCCAAACTACCTACTTGAAAATTGTTGTTTCCAATTTTAATAGTTTTTTGAAAAGATTGAATTCTTTTAATAAGGGTTTTTTGATTTAAAATATTTTTTTTCGCTAGTCCATATTGCTTATAATAAAGGAAAAATTCTGAGATTACTTGTTCACGTCACTGTTTCTTTTCATTATATATTTCTATTTCGTTAATAATATCATAATTATTCATGAGTAGTTCTAGACCTTTTGTTCATCATATATAATAATTACTTTTACAATCTTTTTTAATCTGTTTATATAATAAATCTCGATAGAGTCTATCTATGGTATTGATAAGAGTAAAATTTTTGTTTTCAGGATAGGAGATAAGATAAAGATCTTTTTTGAGAGGTATAAGATATTGTTTTTGTTTTAGTGTAAAAATAAGTTTGTAAAATTTGCTTATTTCAAAATTTGGACCTAAAATATCTTTTTGTAAAGATTGTAATTCTTGATCATCAATAATTTTACCAATTTTTTTACTTAATTTTTTGATAATTGGCTCTACGTATTTTAGTGACATTTCTTATATATAAACTGATAAATAATACTAATACATTTTATCTTTTTTTCATCAAACTTCAAGTCATTTCTTCCTTATACTTTTTTTAATTTTTTCACTACACTTTTGAACTCAAAAAGATATTTGTGAGTTACACCCTTATTTATTTTTTCTGAACAAGTGATTATGAATGTAACTCCACTGTTTGTTGTTAATACAAACAAAACCGTGCAGTTTCAACACATGAAACTTGATATGGAGGAATGGAATGAATGATATATTGGATTATTGGAAATCAATAGTAATAAATTCTATGTTAAATTTGTTATTAACGAAGGAGGAGTTATTGGAGAATTTGAAGTATATGGCATCAAAGGCTTTATTGAATTCAATGTTAGAATAATTAAAATAATAAGAAATATAGTACAAAATTTAACTCAATTAAATTAAATAACCATGAAAAATTTAACAATGAAAGACTTTTCTACTTTGGTAGGAGCTGGAACAGGAGTAGTGCTTTTAGACTTTTGGGCAGAACGATGTGGTCCTTGTATGATGCTCAAACCATTATTGGAAAATTTGAGTATGGATTATGCAGGAAAAGCTGAGTTCTATAAAGTTGATACAGATACTGAAGGAGAACTCTCAATGCAATTTTCTATAAGATCTATTCCTACTGTAATCTTATTTGTAGATGGAGAAGTAAAAGAAAAAATAATCTGAGTACAGGGAGCAGATGTATATAAGCAAAAACTTGACCAACTCATTACTGATGCAGCTTAAATCTTATTAAGATCTACTATTTGAGGTATAATCAAAAAATAAAGAAAACTCCTTTCAACGGGAGTTTTTTCTAAAATTGACCGATCCATGCCATACCTAATGCATCAGCACTATCATTGTATTGAGGTAATTCATCCAGACTAAACAACTGCATAACTTTTTTTTGTACCAATTTTTTCTCGGCTTTGCCATTTCAGGTTATATACTTTTTTACCTGTACTGGATCTATTTCTTGGAAAGTAATATTATTTGCTACACAAAATATAATCAAAGCTCCTCTTATTCCATACACAAACTCCGCATTAGATTGATTTTTACTTGTAAAGTAGAGTTTTTCTATAACGACTTTTTCTACTTTTTGCTCAAGTATAAGGGTTTTGAAGTACTCATGGATATTGTTCATTTTCTTAAACCAATCCAATCTAGTCACAATAGGACTATCATCAAAAAGAATACCACAATCCATGATTTGTGGCGTAGGAGTGTTTGGAATGCCTCAAAAATTTACCAAAGCATATCAGCATTTTCTCACTCCTGGGTCTATTCCTAATATAATCATTTTCTAATTTAACAATTGATAATACGCTACTAATAATTAAAATCCTGACAATTAAAATCATAAATATTCCCATGCACATATCTTCAGCTTATTTAAAATTTTTAAAAAACTTCAAGAAGGGATTTACTCTGATTGAGGTGCTGATTTCCTTGGTTATCATATCCTTATTGGTAGGAGTGATGTTCGGGATATATACCAGTGTATTGAGACTATCAGTGAGAATAGAACAAGAGAAAAACCTCAATAACGAGTTACTATTCGCTTCGCAGACACTACAGAATATGGTAGATAATTATGATTTGGATCTAGACTATTATTTTACTGGAAACACGAGAAACAATATTGATAAATTGGGATACTCTGATACACTTGCTCTATCTTCACCTGATAAAAAAATTCAACTTAAGAAAGTGGGAGAGTGCGGACAAGGTTCAGGATGTTTCTTAGCATTGATTGATGGGGAAGCTATCAAACAGCTTACCAATCCTTTCAAAGTTTCCGTTCCTCTACTGCAGTTTAGAATCATACCCTATGAATTTGGCTCGGTGGATGCTATACAACAAAAAGGATTTCGGATGTACGGAAAGATAACGAGCAGTAGATATAATACATGAAAGTATGAACTCAATGTAGCCCAAGATATACAACTTTTCTTCAATATCAGAAAGTATTAAACCTTATTGTTAAGCAGAATCCGAGAAGATTAATTGTATTTAAAGTCTAAAAAATTACTAAAAGAAAAAATTTATACTCTAATTGATAATACAATGTTGGATCCAAAATATATCTATGAAAATGCTGAATATATGCGCAAAATATGTGTTGATAAGTTTGTAGATTGCGATATTGACGCTTTTGTAAAGGTTTATGAAGAATTAAAAAATAATCAGAAAGAGCTCGACGACTTGAATCAACAAAAGAAACAAGCTGCAGCTGCAAAAAATCATGAACTCGGAAAACAACTCAAAGAAAAAGGAGTAAGTATCGAACAAAGAGTAAGAGAGCTTGAAGTGCAATTCAAAGAAATAGCTGAGTCTGTGCCAAATCTGTATAGTCCAGATACTCCATACGGAAGAGATGATAATGAAAATGTAGTGATCAAAAAACGAGGAGAACCAAAGTCATTTGATTTTCCTATCAAAGATCATGCCGATCTTGGTCTCAATCTGGATATTTTAGATTTTGATACAGCAGGACAGGTGAGTGGAAGTAGATTTGTATATATCAAAAATGATCTTGTGCTTCTCCAGTTCGCAATCGTTAACCGAGTTTTCCAAACACTCAGTGATCAAGAAACTATAAATCAGATTATCAAAGATAACAATCTCACGGTAAGCAATAAGCCATTTTCTGCTATTGTTCCGCCGGTACTGATGAAGAAAGAAGTCATGAAAAAGATGGGAAGATACAATCCAAATGATCAAACCTATGAACTTACTCACGATGATATGGTATTGGTAGCAAGCGCAGAACACAGCATCGGACCAATGCATATGGATCAGATTATAGAAACCGATCTTTTACCGATTAGATATCTTGGCTACAGTAGCGCTTTTCGTAGAGAGGCAGGAACCTATGGTAAGGATACGAAGGGAATGATCAGACAACATCAATTTGATAAACTTGAAATGGAAACGTTTACTACTCCAGATCAGGGCATGGAAGAGCATTTGTTTATGGTGGGAGTACAAGAATACCTTCTCCAAAAGCTCAATCTACCTTATGAAGTAATGTTGTGTTGTACAGGAGATATGGGAGCTGTGGATTATAGACATGTAGACATGAATACCTGGATACCTTCGCAGGGAAAATACCGTGAGACACATAGTGCTGATTATGTTACTGATTACCAAGCCAGAAGACTTGGGACGAAGTTTAAAGATAAATTTGATGCAGGGCGTAAGGGTTTTATACACATGAATGATGCTACTGCAATCGCCTTGGGGAGAACTATGGTTGCTATCATGGAGAATTACCAACAAGCGGATGGAACTATTCTTATTCCTGAAGTGTTACAATCATATATGGGTAATAAAAAAGTAATTGGAAAATAATTTCATAATCTGAAAATAAGCGTAGAAAATAAATAAATATAGACAGTAAAAATAATATCTTTAGTAGAAAAAATGAAAAATCAGCTATTTTAGTGCAGGTATCATCTTATATTGTGTATTAGTAAGACTATTAAATTAGTACCCCCTCGTATCCTCGTCCGTCTTTTTTAATGCAGGTACTAGTTGACGTTGATTCTTAGAAAGACGAAAATCTCTATAACCTAATATAGTAGTTAGCCTCTCTAATCATTTTGCATCTTTAAGCATATCAAAATGAGCATCACCTCATATAGTAGTTAGATTCTCTAATCATTCTGCATTAGTAATACTTTGAAAATTAGTATAACCTCATATAGTAGTTAGATTCTCTAATCATGTTGTATTAGTAAGACCACTAAAATCAGCTTTACCTCAAATAGTAGTTAGCCTCTCTAGTCATTTTGCATCTTTAAGTCTAATAAAACGGAGATCGCCTCATACACTAGTTAAATTTTCTAATCATTTTGCATCTGTAAAATAATCAAAACTAGAATTACCTCATATGGTAATTAGATGTCTGTAAGAACATTGGCTTGAATTATCATTAAGATTACCTTTTATGCTTGCGATAGAGTCTTTTATATTTTGATCTATGTTTGTAAGATCTAATGTAAGTCATGGAAGGCTACATAGATAAAGTACTTCTGCTTTGCTATGACTATCACCACATACTACTTTGCCGTTTTCTATTTGTTTTTGAAGTGATTCTGATGCTTCAAAAAGTCATTTATTTCATTTTCCATATAGTTTTTCTTTTAGAACTGTTGCTTTTTCTTTATCATCACTAAGTTGTTTTTCTCTAGTAATATAATCTTCTAGTCGCTGAACATCTTCATAATCTTCTAGTCGCTGAGCATCTTCAGCTTTTTTCTTACCTAGTTGACGGTTTTCTGCTCTGATTTTTTTTGTATCTTCAGATGAAAATAATTTAGTTAGAAAATCTTTGGCATAATCATGTCCGAAGTTTTCTTTGAGGTTTTTATATTCATCTTTTATCTTATCAATTTTGGATTGTGAATCTTGTGAAAGATCATAAGAAGTAGGTTTTTTCATATTGATAGATATAAGAATTAAAAATTATGATTTGATTATACTGATGGGGGGGGGGTGTTTGTCAAATATTTCATATTAAAATATTTTTTAAATACATAATTAACTAAATAAGTAGGTTTTCATTCATTTTTTGTTTGTGAGGTATTGCAATCATATATGGAAAATAATTTTATAATCTGAAAATAAGCGTAGAAAAATCGCCTCTAGGAATAACCTAGGGCGATTTTGTTTCAATAAAGATAACGAATTAAAATTGGAAAATACATCAAGAGAAAGCAAATAGTCCATACATAGACTGTGAAAAATAGTAATGGAACAATAAGACCAATGACAATTCGATGATTCATTGCTTCACTTTCTATTTCTAGATTTGCTTCTTCTTCGCTATAGCCATTTACATACACTAAATAGAAATAGCGTAGCTCGTATTTCTCAAATAATTCTAGATCTTCTTCATCCTGCCATGTCTTCATAGCATTAACTTGGAGAGTAAAGCCAGAAACAAAAAGTCATCACTCCGATTACGAAGAGGATACCAGCTACCCATGCAATTTTATGGAGACTGGTAGCATCGATGCTAATCTTTTTTTGTTCTAAACTTGCTTGTGAATCATTCAATCTAGAACTTTTTCTAGCTTTTTCTTGCACAATACCATTACCGTTTTTCGCTTTCATTGCTTAATTTTTTATTCTATTTATAATTAAAATACACTGTGAGATATAAGAAATAAGAATCTTATGTCAATATACTTTTCATATTATCAGAGATTTGCATTTATTGTTGACTACCTCGATGAGATATTTATAAATAGTATATCAAAGCTTATTGTAGTAAGGAAAAGTAATACTTAGTTATGCCCGCAACTAAAATCTGACTATCTAAATTATTTTTTCACTTAAAGTATTATCATCATGGAAACACGTATGCCTATGCCAACTAGCACTCTTAATTATGATACTTTCCCATTATGGAATAAGGTATTTATTAATGAAGAATCGATTAAAAAGATTGTTGGCGCAATAATTGAAGTCGGAAACGATAAAGATTGCTGGAGAGATTCATTGTATAAATATGGTGCTAATTTAAATCATTATATCAGTAATATATTGACGTATTCGTCTTATCAGTTTGATGATAAGATAAATATGAAAAGATGTATTGATACTATTTGCAATGATATTCGAAAAAGACCTGAATTGAAAGAACAAGTAGCTCATGCATTGTCACACTTATCCTAGGAGAGTAGTACTTTATTTCCTAATTATTGCATTATGGACATACTGAATCAATCACGAGAAGAAACTCAGAAAAAAGCAGAAAATATATTATTGAGGAATCAAACTAATAATAAAGTAACACATGAGAACTTTAAAAAACGAGACTATGAAGAAAGAAAATATATTCTTGATCTTATGAAAGTATTAGGATATTTTGAATATAAAAACTCTCCTGAATATTTTACAAAAATTATGAAAGTAATATATGGAGTAAATAAGATAGTAAATGAATATAATAGGCCTATCAATAACGAATTTGAAAAACTTAAAATATATAAAGCAGCCTGTGAATTATATTTTCTTGAAAATGAAGACTTTACAAAAGAAGAACAATATCAGATTATAAAACGATATAAAACTTATAGAGGGATGGCATTATATAAGAGTTATGGTAGTGATTTGGAACACCCAGCGCTCAAAGATAGAACTACTCAGCATATGATGGAAAGTGAATTTACAGATTATCTTAAACAACCTGTACTCAAAGAACGTCGAGAAGAGAAACAAAAACAGTACGGAATCGAAATTACTCAAACCCTCAATCATGCATCTTAATTTCATCACACTTACCCAATTAGACTCTCATATCCATTTTCTAGAAGAAACCATGGGATTGAAGGATTTTTTCATTGTTGGAGGTGTAGTAAGAGATTGTATAATCTGAAAAAATAAAGATATTATAGACGTAGACCTCACTATGTGTGCTGATCCAGACGATCTACGAAGTACTCTCAACGCCAAAGTCAAGAAAGATAAACTAGAAGATGTTTCATTGTTTCGTACAGAAAAATTTGGTACGATTACTATTGTTAAGAAGAACCCTGAAAGCTCACTCTACTATGAGATTACTCCTTTCCGTGAAGAAGGTTCTTATACTGATTCGCGTCATCCGGATGAGATACAACGGTCTGATAGTCTTGTATTAGACGCAGGAAGAAGAGATTTTACCATTAATGCTCTATATTATACTCAATTACAACAATCTGACAAAAAAGTAATTTCAAAAAATACACATACTGATGAATACATCTTACAATATCTCAAAGATCATAAATTTATAGTGATAGACTGTATTCTTCTTCTGCAAGATCATCAAGTTATTGATATCTTATTACCAAAAGGTAACTTAGATAAAAATGAATTTGAGAAATTTTGTAAAGAACAAAAAATAGAATTAGAAAAAATAATCTGAATCATTCGAGATCCTTATTTATGAATTCAAGATATCGTAGATGGTAAGATTAGAGCAGTAGGCAAGCCTGATCTCAGATTTACTGAAGATGCTCTCAGAATACTCAGAGCAGTAAGATTTCAAAATACGCTAAACTTTGATAGTCTTCTAGATACTGATTTTGATTACGAAAAAAATACTTGGAAGAGTATGAAAAAACATTATTTTCTTGTAAAAAATCTCAGCAAAGAACGTATTCACGATGAACTCAAAAAAGTATTTTCTGGACCAAATCCATTTGCTTATATCGCAATTCTTGATGAACTCAACTTACTCAAGTCTTTGTTTCCAGCAATTCATGCTATAAAATATCTACCTCAACCTGTGAGATATCATCCATTTGATGTCTACACTCATAGTTTGTTGGCTCTCAATTTCTTACAGACCATCAATGAAAACTACCTCGTGAGAATGGCTATGCTCTATCACGATTGTGGTAAATTAGAACAATATCACTCTCATAGTTTTAATCTCGGAGAAGAAGAAAGACCTTTTATCTATTCAGGTTGGCTCAACCATGTTAACTGTGGCCAGGATCTTGCGGAAGAAGATTTATTGAGAATAGGATTTACAAATAAAGAAATTTCTGAAATAAAGTGGTATATCAAAAATCATATGAAGCCTGGAGAAATATTGATGTCAAAATCAGATTCTTGGAAGAAAAAAATAAGAGAACTATATTCTGAAGTAGGCTATGAGCAAGTGTTCAATCTATTTGATATTACGAGAGGGGACCGCGCTGGTCACTACAATCCAGTTCAAAAACCTCAAATTGATAATGTAAATGCTCTGTACGAGATTCTTGATGATCTCAAAAATTCTGAAGGTCAGTTTACTATCGATAAGATGCTTGTGAATGGTGACGATATTATGAAACGCTTCGAATTATCTCCTTCTCCTGAAGTATGAGTATTAATCAAAAAAGCGTTTGTACGGGTTTTGGAAGATGCCCCAAAAAGAAATAATAAAGAAAAAATATTCAGATATTTAACTAAAGATTAATAAGGTAAGGTTAGTATTTTTCTTATTGTTGTGCCTGTTTTTATAGTAGTAGTTGACCCAGTATTAAGATTGCTAGTTTTTGTTGTTGGTTTATTTGTAGTATTTTTAGTAGGGCTCGGTTTTTTTACCGTTTCAAATAATAAACTTGCATCGAGGTTGTCATTTCTTTTCAGAAGTTCATGAACTCCATCATACAAAATTCATTTTTCTGGATCAATAATTTTCCAATCTGCTTCTCCCATAATGTGCTGCAAAAGTCAGTAAGTATAATCCACATTGAAATAGTTTAAACCTATTACCTCAGGGGTATTATCAATAAATTCTGCAAGATCGCTCAGCCATTTACTCTTATCGTCTTTCGCAGATGTAAACATTTTTTGAGATTTTAACCAATTGAAAAATTGATTGTAATAGATTGCCGTAGTCCCTACCTCGTCAATATAAATTGGTTTCTTTATGGTAAGTATTCTTGCTCGATTATTTCGAGCACTATCAAAAATAATATCTTTAAAGCTCAGCCATTGACGATTGCTAGTAGCTTTTCACCAATTATATACTGAAAATCAGATTATATCTACATATTGATAACCTGGATAATAATCTTCTCGAGTAAGACAGTTTGTTTTTTCTTTTTGTTCTAAATTGCAAGTAATAAGCGGACTAGATTGATTTGGTACATATCCATTAGTGTCTGAAACTTTACTTCGATCTAATGGCATATCATGTCGATTGAAAGAAAAATCAAATTGGATATTGGATTTGTCGAGTCCGACCTTCCTAGAAAGCGCGTATATCCTTTTCCATGCTTTTTTGAATGAAGTTGGGTCACTTCATCGTGCGTACCAACCTCCATTCATCTCATGCATAGTACGAAAAATTACTTTTATCTTATATTTTTTTATATCTTCAAAAAATGCTTTATATTCATCATCAAAATATCCTGACGCAACTTGAATAGCAGTGAGATGATCTGGAGAAAGAGTAATATGATATATCCTATTTCATGTTCCTAGTTTATTCACAATTTCTTTAATTGCATTACTTCCTTGGCCACTATATCTATCAAAAATAAATGCTGAAACTTGTAAGGTATATGGAGAAATTTTATCTTCAACATCTTTGACTTCTTGAACTGTTTTTGACTGAGAGTATAATCATAGAGTATAAGCTTTTGCAAGAGAGCTGAAAGAGAAACAAGCTCAAATAATCCCGATGGTCAGCAAAATTTTTTTAAACATTTTGAAAATTAGCGTACGATATGAATAATATTGAATAACTAACTTAAATAACTATCTTTATTACAATTCATTACAAGAACGTATTTTCCGATTTGTAAATTTATATTGTTAGTTTAAAGATTTTGGACCTAAAAGTAAAAAAATCAATATTTGATCAAGAAGCATTGGTAGCTTGGATGAAGGAAGAAAAACTTCCATCGTTTCGTCAAAAACAGATACTTACAGAGATTTTTACGAATTCTGTTATTGATTTCCAAGAAATGACAACCTTATCGATCGATTTGAGAAATAAATTATCAGAAGAATTTGAGATATTGCCTTTTGAAGTAGATAGCGTACATGAAAACCCAGAAAGTACAAAAATAGGATTCAGATTATCCAATTGAAGTATCTTAGAAACAGTAGTGATGTATCATTATCACAAGAAAGAAGTCGAAGGAAAACCAGAAAAGGTAAAATACCTCAACAGAGTGACTATTTGTATTAGTTCTCAAGTGGGATGTCCGGTAGGATGTATCTTTTGTGTAACAGGAAAGCTTGGATTTTGAAAAAATCTATCGTATTCTGAGATGATAGCTCAGATAATCTGGGTGAATAATTATCTGAAGACAAAACTTGGTAAGAAAGAAGATGGTACTTGGCGAAAGATTAGAAATGTAGTATTTATGGGTATGGGAGAACCATTACTCAATTATGATAATGTTAAAACAAGTCTCGATTTTATGCTCAAACAAGAATATCTCAGCCTAGGTAAAAGGCATGTGACGATTAGTACTTCAGGTATTATTCCAGGTATTGATAAACTGATAGAAGATGGTATTGATTGTGCGTTGGCTCTGAGTTTACATGCTCCAAATCAAGGTCTTAGAGAAAAACTTATTCCTACTATTGCCAAAAATTATACCTTAGAGAAGCTAATGGCAGCAATAGATAGATACACAGATGCTACGGGAAACAGAATTTTCTATGAATACATCATGATCAAAGATATGACAGACTCCCCAGATTTGGCATACGAACTAGGAAGATTACTCCAAGATCGTAGCGCACATGTCAATCTTATTCCTTACAATCCCAATCCTGCTATGCCAGACCTTGAAGAATCTTCTACAGAGTCTATTCTCAAATTTAGAGATATCTTGGAAAGTGCTTGATTGACTGTAACAGCACGTATCAATCGTGGACGTAAAATCAAAGGAGCCTGTGGTCAGCTCGGGTATGAGAAAGTAAGTAAAGGAGAAAAAGTAGTATTTGATATGAAAAAACCACTTGTAAAATAAAAATATAATCTGATTATTGAGTTACTAGATATATTTATTTTCTTACAGATATACTATGACTCGAAATAAACTCACAGAGGAAGAAGAACATATTATTCGTGATAAAGGTACAGAACGTGCAGGAACAGGAGAACTCTTGAATGAAAAAAGAGAAGGAATTTTCATATGTCGTAGATGTAATGCTCCCTTGTATAATAGTGGAAGCAAGTTTGACAGTGGATGTGGGCGACCAAGCTTTGATCAAGCAATCCCTGGAGCAGTAGATTGGACTACGGATAAAGATGGTCATAGAACGGAGATTACTTGCCACAACTGTGAAGGTCATCTTGGACACGTGTTTGTGGGAGAACGCATGACGGAACAAAATACACGTCATTGTGTAAACTCTCTGAGCATGAGATTTGTAGCTCAAGAAAAGGAAAAAGAGTTTTTTGAAGCTAACCCAATTGCTCAAGATCTACACGCTCCACGTGAAACTATTTACTTTTGAGGTGGATGTTTCTGGTGTATTGAAGCAGTATTCCAACAATTTCTAGGAGTAATAGAGGTAAAATCTGGATATATGGGCGGGAAAAGAGAATATCCTAGTTATGAGCAGGTGAGTACTGGAGTTTCTGGACATATAGAAGTAGTTCAAGTCACTTACAATCCTCAGATTATTCCATTAGATATCTTATTGGATGGATTTTTCATTAGTCACGATCCTACAAGTATGGATAAACAGGGCGGTGATAGCGGTGAACAATATAGATCAGTGATTTTCTATACCACTCCTGAACAAAAGAAAACTATTGATACAAAAGTAACTCAACTCAATAAAGATACCTATGAAGAGGCTATTGTTACTCACATCAAAGCTGCTGAAAATTTCTGGATAGCAGAAGGATATCATCAAGATTTTTATAATCAGAATAGCAGCAAACCTTATTGTCAGATTGTGATTGACCCTAAGATAAAGAAAATCAGAGAATCTTTGAAAGAGTGGATTAAGTAATTACATCTTTCTAGAATCATATCCCCAATGTAAGACTGCCTGTCTTTGTCTTTTTCTGCAATCCCAATCCATTGGATGGCAGTTTTTCATGATAGCCATCGTATGCCTTCTCATATTTCATCGTCTTTTTATCTGTCTATTATCTTCATCAGGTATTCTACGACCCATATAATATCTACAATACCATTGAAATCGACCTCTGGGATCATCTGCATATATTCGTCATTTTTTCTTCCAATCACGAAGAGACATGGAAGCATTTACCCCAAAGAAATTGAGCTTGGGGTTTTTCTTGAGTGGGGAAAGTTTAGCATTGGTAAACCGATCTGCTGGAAATTCATTCTGGCAATCTGTCATGTATTTACCTCAAAACACGCCTGCTTCCAGCATCTGTGCAGGGCTAAGATCGGGGTGGAACCTTTCATCAAAGTTTTTACCCATGGTCTCGGTGCATTCATAAATATAGTTAGTTTGCATCTTATCATTTACGGTGATAATCTTGGTTTGCATGAGTAGAGATTTGAATTAATAACCTTTTTGGAAGAACATACTCCAGGCATTGGAAAGAGCAAAGAAGATGGATTTGAGAATTTTCTGAGTAGGAAATCGTGGAATGAATCGTTTTCTTTTTTCGCAGAATACTTTTTCAAGATCTGAATCATGATTCCCAAAGTATCTTTTTACAGCAAATTCTCCACAGGCTGCGGCTCGTGGTAATCCGGCACATCATAGCACTCGTATCTGATTATCATAGATATGACACAGATCAATAATTGGCATAAGATCTTTGCTTACTTGAATTCTTCCTGACCAGTATTCCATAAACTCAAGTTCCTTCAGACAAGGAAAGGTTTTTTTGAAATCTTTTATAGTAGAGAGAATAGAACTTTCGTAGTGTACATCCCAAGGTAAAAATGAACTTATTGGATTTCCTCATCCCAAAATAATTCTATTTCACTCTATAAGTCTATAGTAATTGAAAACAAGTTTGGTATCTCGACACATAAGTTCGCCGTTTGGCATCATTTCTTGTATTTGTTCCTCGCTCAAAGGCTCACTCACACAGATAAAGTTTACTACGCCATACAATAATTTTGATTTTGAAGCAGAGAGTTCTTTAGTGACTTTCCCTGGGCATAAAAAAGATTGTTTGAAGCTTATGGTGTTCGTATCTGTTAAGGCTGTTTTATCATTGATAGTATCTATATGCGTCTGTTCATAAATATTTACTCATAAAGATATAAGATGGGCTTTGAGTCATTGGCAGTATTGGAAAGCTGAAATACCAAAACTATTCTCATATCTCACTCCCGCTGTATAATTTTTTCAGCTTATATATTTTTTTAAATCTTTTGAAGACTTGATAAAATCACTATCAAAGCCAAACTTTTTTCTTCCTTCATCTTCTTCTTTGCATGCATCTTTTCCCATCATACCTACTCACAATAACATACTATCTTGGTTTCTCAGATCACAATGCAGTTTGAGATTATGAACATTATTGACAATGCTTTCTTCACCTTTGGAACCAAAATCCCAAATTTTCTTGGCAACCATATCTCCAAATCTCTTTTCTAAAGCTCTCAAACCAAGCTCGCTATCTGGAGTCAAGAATCATCCACTTCTACCAGACATACCGCCGCCACAGATTGTTTTTTCTACCAACACGATGCTACTTGCATCAACTCATTGCTTGATAAGCTCTAAAGCACTGTGTAAACCCGCCACACCTCCTCAGACTATTAAAAAATCACAATGAATATCTTTGTCTAAGATTGGGCTAAGAGGGATAGGGTTTTCTAATAGGGTAGTCTCTCGATGATTATGATATTGCATTATTTTGATTGTTTAAATTAAATTGATTAGTGATTTATTTTGGCATACTAAGGATTTTGGTTTCTGTATAATCTCTCAATCCTGTCTTTCCATGCTCTCTAAAATTACCTGACATCCTCGTGTATCCGCCAAAAGGTATCTGAGGTAATACATAATTTGTGTTATTTATATTGATATTTCATGTACGTAGTTGTTTGCAAAGTGAATTAATAATCTGATTATCTGATCATCGAACATATCATCCCAAACCAAATTTACTATCATTTGCCATTTGTATAGCCTCTTCTATAGTGTCAAACGCAATGATAGGAAGAATAGGAGCAAATATTTCCTCCATCATAAATACACTTTTACTCAAGACATCATTATTTTCAGGATTTAATAATAATGCAAAAGGAATAAATGGACCAACAGTATTATCATATTTTCATAAGGATATTATATCTACTCACTGCATACTGACATCATCCAAAGATTTTTGAATCTTATCATAAGCAGTAGTATTGATGAGGCATCCAATATGAGTATTCTTATCTAAAGGATTTCCTATATTATAATCAGAAAATGTAATTTTAATCTTATCTATAAGCTCATGATATCTTGATCTATGGACAAACAGTCTTTTCAGCCCATCGCAGATTTGTCCTGAATGCTGTATTCTAAACTGATCAAGTGTATTCATCATCTGATTATCTATGATTGCGTCAGATAATACTATACCAGGAGCGTTTCCTCATAGCTCTAGATAAGAAGGTTTCATGGAGTTTCCGTTTATGTTAGATATTTTGTGACCAACATCGCTTGATCCTGTAAATATTGTCATATCTGTTTCCAATTGCACCAGACTATTACCCAATTCAGAATCTCCGAGTACCAATTGAAATGTATTGGTCGGTAAAACTGATATCAATAAATCACTTATCAACTTAGCTGATCGCATACAAGCGGAAGCAGGTTTATAAATAATAGTGTTACCAGCTAAGAGTGGAGGAATGACCTGCCATATAAATTGAGAACTTGGAAAATTTCGTGGAGAAATGACTGCTGCAACTCCTTTTGGCTCAAAATACTGGATATGTTTGCTCGTATCATCTTCAAATACTATCTCACAGTCGAGTATTTTTTCTGCATTATCAATATGTCGTTGTAAGTATGCAATATCATAATCTATATCACTCATGGCTTGCGACAATGGTTTTCCTATTTCTTTGGAGATATTTATCGCCAATTTTGAAGCATTATCCTTGTATATTTCCAAAAAAGATGAAATAGTCTGAACTCTTTCTCATGTACTAACTGTCGACCATATTGTAAATGCCTTTTTAGATTTTTTGAGAATCGAAATAAGTTCTTCTGGAGAAGTTAAATCTACCTCACCAAGTACTTCATTTTCTCATCGATTAGATTTGCAAGAATGTCTTTTCATAGCCTATTTTACTTAATAATTGAGACATTTACAGGGCATTTATTTCGATTATTGAATAAAAGTCATTAAAATACTTGACAAATACATAAATTATATGTATTATATTAGAGTTATTATTGACATTTTATAAATTATCATCTTATTATGGTATTATGATTTAAGAAAACAGTTGTATTGTCTTGTGCTGTAGCCTTACTTGTAGGAACTTCAGTTTCGCAAGGTTGGAGTTACCCTCTTGATCAAGTTACAAAGCCTAGAGCTGAATGTAAATCAGTAAATTGGTCTACGCTCAATGATGATTGTAAGATGAATTTACCTATTATAGCGCAAGCAAATTATGCGAATTATGCTAAGGATTGGAACACGCAAGTAATCTATTCTGATATTTGGGGTGGTTCATACAATGATGGCTGGGATCTCAATAATGGTGGTGCGCCTAGCACTGATATTGCTACTGCCGAAGGTACTCCTGTTACTGCTATTTGAGAAGGTAAAGTAATATTTGCTGGAGAATTAGCAGGATATGGAAATTCTGTGACTGTAGAACATGATTTATGAAACGGTAAAAAAATATGGAGCTCCTACTCTCATTTGAGTAAAATATTAATACAAAAAGGTGATACAGTAAAAGAAAAACAACTCATTGGAGAAGTTGGTAAATCAGGTTTCACGATCTGACCATTTGGTTATCATCTTGATTTTGCTATTACTACTACTAAGCAAAAAAATTATCCATATGCATATTCTGATTGTAAATCAGGATATATGAGTGCTGTTCAAAATGGTGTATGTAGAGATCTTTTAGCAAAAAATACCATTGATCCGATTTTATTTATAGAATTGAATTGAAATTTAGACAAATCTATGGAGATAGCGAGAGCAGCAGTTGCCAAAAAATAAGCAATAATCTGAAGTGCTCTTTTAGCTTCCACAAACAGTACTAAACCTTCTGAACCCACAAAAGAAGTAAAAGAGATAAATAAAGATCTTACTACAAAACAAGATATTCCTGTTGAAGTTAAACAGAATCCACAACCTTTGATCTACGTCGCAACTGCTCAAAAAAATGCGGATCGTATCATAAATCAGAAAATATTTGAAATTGATGAAAGTCCGTATGTAATTAAAATTGTTGATTTACAAAGAGATGAGAAGGAATCAATAGCTTATGAAGGTAAAGCGTATATTACTATCGCGGTAAGTAAAGATGGTAAACCATATGAAGGTTACCTAAATAAAGAGCTATCTTTTGTTAGTAAAAATAAGATAGTCTGAATAGGAGGAGGACTTATAGATTATGTAGAATGAGGAGAAAAAACAGTAATTTTGTATGGCGATAAAGTTGGAGATGATGTTATTACTGTAAAACTTGGAAATGAAACAATCGGGATCCATCAAACTTCGGTAAAATCATAATTTAATTATATTTTCAAATTATCAAAATACGCTATAGATAAATTCTATGGCGTTTTTTTTATTTATGATTTAGCGAGTTTAATATAGCAGTATTATGTTTATAAATTTTTATTTTGTCAAATAATAGTAAATCACAATACTCTATTGTAGCGTATTTTTTAGCTTATTAAGAAATTTCCTATATACTATAAACTGGAATGCAATTTAATGTTCTAACACTTGTAATATAATAATGTTCAAGAAACTCAACTTTATGTTTGTTTTTTTGTTTACGATAAACTGTTTCAATTATACTCCTATTTTTTCAGATTATTTAGATATATATTTAAATGATGCTGAGATAGAAGCATATAAACAGCAAAATAGTTTTTCTGATATACAAAAAACAACTGAGCCATCTTGAGCGCTATTTGATTCACAACTTGAGCAACAATCAGAAAACTTGTGAGATAAAATTAAGACAAGTGAAGAAACAAAAATAAACTCAGAAAGTGTATTGATGAATTGAGAAATCTTGAATCAAGTAAATCAGTGAATTTGAGTATTATATAATTTTCAAATGACACAAACTTGAAGTGAAAATGATAGTAAAACTAATAATAATGACTGAATAAGTGAAGAAAGCATATGAGAATTTTGATCCATTTCATGAACAGATGAAGAAATTTCTTGAAAGATAGTTACCATCAAACCATTTATAAATACACGTTTTGATGAAAATGGGAAAGTTAATCTATCGTCTGTATTTCCATTCAGAACTTATAGGGAAAATAATTCTATGACTTTTTGTTCATATGATACATATTTGTATATTAGTAAAGTAACTTGATTAAAAAATATACCCAGATGAGATGCGATAGATCTTTGGGCTCAATATACTGATTTAGTAAATTATGATTCAGTAAAAGAAAACCCTGAAAAATTTATTTCTGCATTGGATGAAAGTTATAATAAAAATGATAATACTGTTTTTGATATTATAGCTTTTAAAGAGGCTAAATATAAGGAAATTGCATATCAAGGACATAGATTTACAATTTTAAAGTGAGATGATGACAAACGATATGTAGTTGATGGAGTGCGTATAGTAAGTAAAAATAAACTTAGTCTAGATGAGTATAGAGAACAGTATTTGAAAAATAATGAACAATTAAAAATAATCTGAGAATATAAGGTGAAAATAGATAGTAAGCAGTTTATTAAACAAATTAAGTGAGATTTAATAAAGTATTCTAAAGATTGATCAGTTCAAAAAAATGATATTGATTCGCTTCATACAAATAAGGAAATTGAATTGTCTAGCGATGATGAACATTTATCTATAACATTACCTTGAGATTTAGAAATTGATACCAAAAGTACAAATAAACTTGAGCTTGAAAAATTTGGTATTAATATTGAAGAATCTCAATTGGATGAAGCAGTTGATTTGAAAGCATTAAAATTAACAAAAGATGTATTAATTAAACTAAACTCTGATCAAATTGATAGTGCGTTTTCTTATAGTTTTGAATTTGGTATTGAGGGTGAACATCTTATATTCTCAAAACCAGTAATAATCAATTTTGATGTTGATGAAGGTATGGAAGGAGCGGTTGTAGATCTAAAAGTACAACATGAGTGAGAATCAGATCCTGGTATAGTTTGATTAACTGCCAATCCTGAAGCCAACTGTAATCAAAATTGATCAGTAAGCTCAGTAGACCAGATAGATAGTGTAAAAGTATTGAATCATAAAATTACATTTTATACCTGTGGCGCTTCTACTTTTACTTTTTCATACTTTCCTTCATTCTTTGGAGATGGTAGTTTAGGAAATCCATTTACCTCACTGTATGCTGCTTCTTGAGTAACAACAACTTGAACATATTATTTCAATCTTAGCGGTAAGAGTTTTGATAGTATAGTAATTCCAGGATGATGGCTATTGGTTGCTTCAGAGAATAATTTAAATGGGACCGGGGTTGTATATGGTATAGTCACATGAATGACTTTGCAATCTGATAAAATAATATCATCTTGAGTGACTAGTCAATTTGATCTCAGTCAACTCATGATAAATGAGACAAATAGTTGATGGTCTGTAACGACTACTAATCCCACTGTTCTGACAAACTTTCGTAATTATGCACCAGTACATAGATGACTTTTGGATAATGCTGCATGGACTGGCGCAGCAGCAATTATGACTAGTTTTGTATGAGCAACCTGTAACACTGCAGTACCGAGACTCAATAATGCTATAGTCCAACTCTGTGGTAATGCGAACTGAGCTTATTGGATTCCATGATCATCTGCAACTTTAAAATTTAACCAAGCTCAAATTAGACCGTTTAATCTTTGGGCTAGAAATACTAACTATACTCCGCCTATATTATCTGGTTATGTTTTTAATGATTATATCTATACTCATCAAAACACAGCAACAACCTTGCAGATTGTGAAATCAGGTAATATATCAGCTATTTCTGGAAATATTATTTTCACCTGAATTGTATGACCTTCAAATGGTAACATTACTTACAACAATCAATGATTAATTACTTACACTCCAAATATTTGATTCTGTGGCACTGACAATTTTAATTATAAAATACTTTATAAAAGCTGATTTATATCTAACACAGGATCAATACAGGTATATGTTCCTTGTGAAAACACTTACAATGACTGTAAAGAAATCGATAGCGTAAGTCTCGCACAATATAATACTTGTGCAATTACTTCATCTTGAAGTACAAAATGTCGATGATATGAAACTGCAGCATATCCTGCTATCGGAGATGGCTGATCTACATCCAAATCGGTACCTACTCAGACAATTGGTCTGACGTCATGAATTTTTGAAATAGCTATGAATTATCGTTCTAGTGTTGCCATTTCGAATAGTGGAATAGGTAAGTCTTGGTGATATAATGCTAACAGACAGCTTTGAGATAACACCAATGTTGTAAAGTCAACACCTGTAGGTATAGTATCTGGGAACAATATTTTTGATCTTTCTTCTAGCTCATTATCTCAGACTTTTTGTGGTATTTTTAACAATGGTGCTGCAAAATGCTGGTGAGAAGGAGCAAACTATATAATTAGACAGAATACAGCAGCCGATACATGAATACCTATAGACGTTTTCACTTGAATTGGAATGATAAAAAAAGTCCAAGCTGGTTCAGCTTTTGCGTGTGCTCTTACTTTTAGTGGCACTGTTCGATGTCAGGGTAGTGATGCTAACTGAATGAGAGGTGATGGAACTCCTGTAACCGCATCCAATGCTTTACCTACGCAGGTCACTGGAATAAACAATGCAATTTCTTTATCTGTATGAAACACACATAGTTGTGTATTGCTAAACAATGGCACCGCAAAATGTCGATGAGCAAATACCAATGGAGCTTTATGAAATGGTAATACTATTACTCAAACAAGTCCAGTATCTACTTCTGTTCTAGGTTTAACAGGCATTATGGATATACAGGCATGAAATAATTATACCTGTGCTCTTACAAAAACTTGAAAAGCATATTGTCGAGGATTATGAACCAATAATCAGCTTGGAGGTGGCACGGCATTGAGTAGCACTGGTCTTGTCTCTGTAAATACTACTCTTCGTTTTTCTAAGATAAGCGTAGGAACTCTTCATACTTGTGGCGTAACCTCTGACTGACAATTGGCTTGCCGAGGAAGAAATACTTACGGAGAAATTGGTGACGGCACCCTTATCAATAGACCAACACCAGTTTTAGTTACAGGATTCACGACAAGCAATAGCATTAAATCATGTGCTCTTGTTAATGTTGCTCCTGTCGCCATAAATGACAATGTAACAATTTGATCAACTCAAAGCTCCATAATAAAAGTATTAAATAATGATTTTGATTACAATGTTGGGGATACCTTATCTATTTCTTGATTTATAGCTTGAAGTGGCTGAACTTTGACAGTAATTTGAACCGGTATTGAATATACTCCAAATTCTTGATTTTGTGGTCTGGATACTTTCAAGTACCGAGTGACTGATTGAACCTTTTTGTCCAATACAGGCACAGTAGATGTGCTTGTGGTTTGTAAACCAGTTGCGGTTGATGATTTATTAAGCGGGACAGAAAATCAAATTTTCAACTTTGATCCTACAGTAAATGATTTATTGGTTATTACGGGTACAAAAATTATAAATTTGACTGGTGCTCAAAATTGAATTATGAGCTTATCATGAAGAAATGTTAGCTATCAACCATCTAAAGGATTCTGTGGGACAGAAAAGATAAACTACCAATTACAAAATGAACCGTGAACGATTGAAAATTCTTTGGTAAGTAGTAAGACTTGATATAGAAATGCAAGCGTGTGAGACTGGGTACAAATCACATTTTCAGAGTATAATTCATTATCAACATGAGTTACCAATACTGTTACTGTAGGAGCTAATGCCGATATTATGAATGCTTCACAATATGCACGATGAGCGGTTTGATATACGATGGCTTTGTGATCAGGTAGCATTTCAAGCTATCAGGGATTTGCAGTGCCAGCAAATAATTATATTTATGCTATAAGATTTAAAACACAAGCAGTTAAAACTTACACTAGCTGATCATTAGTTAAATTATTTAATTCTGCATACACTTCTGGTCAGACTATTTGAAATCAATTACCATGATTAGTCTCTACAGGCGTTGGTCAAGATGCTTATTATATTCTTAAATGAGCTGATAAGAATATCGCTACGAATTGAGCACTAGGTATGTATCAAAATTCCAATATGGTTGCTGCGTCGAGTTTAGTTGGGTCGCCACAATCATGGAGTAGATACAGCCCATGAAACACTACAAGCGTATCAAATTTATACCCGTATCTATTCAAACTACAGGGCTTGGCAACGAGTGATTCATCGATAGCTAGTTATATCTCAAATACAGGAACAATTAGTATTACCGTAAACTGTGATAAACCGACAGCTCTTGACGATACTGGTTCAGTGGCAGAAAACACTTCAGGTTTGATATCTGTTCTAAATAATGATGTAAATTTAAGTTCATGAGCAACAATAACCTGACTATCTCAACCACTGAGTGGTAGTGTAACTATATCCTGAAACAAAGTAAAATTTGTACCTGAACCATGATTTTGTGGAACTACAAGTTTTACATATAAAATAGAGGATGACTATTTCTATAAATGAAATGAGGCGGCAGCTTCAAAATTGAGTTCAAGTTTGACAAACTATAATAGTGCAGGAACTAAAACGTGGGTATCAATTACACAAAGTGAATATAATGATATAACTGCTATGTCTCAAGTAAGCTTGTATGGCGCAGCAAATACCTGATTATCTACTCTTGCGTTTGGCAATAACACAGTAGAGCCAAGTATAAATTCCATACCTGTATGAAAACTTGTTTATGCTGCTTCATTCCAAACCAATGGAACAGCAGCGGTCCAATTAAAATTATACAATGGCTACGGAACAGGTTCAACCTGAGTAAACTTATCAACTTGAGTTGCTTCAGTTGCAAACACAAGAGGTTATTTTATATACAAAGAATCAAATATTATTACGACAACAACAAGTTATCCAGCGGCTTATAGTTTAAATACATTTTATGGTTATGTTTCTCCAGTAAATAGTTTATCTCGTGGATGAAATGTTTTAACTACTCTTACAACAACTAGATCTTTGAGAACACCTTTTGTTCAATATGTATGACAAACACCTACTGATTGATCGACTGGAACTTATATATCAAATACATGAGTGGTTACGATTACTGTTCCTTGTAGTAATCTTGCTCCTGTCGCAATAAATGATTCTTTCTCAACACCAAACGCCATTCCTGTTTCACTTCAACTTACTTGAAATGATTATGACCCAAACACAGGTCAATCATTTACCTTTACAGGAATGAGTACTCCAAGTCTGGGAACAATTATAATGAGCTGAGGTAATAATCGATATGTACCAACATGAACAGGATGTGGAATTGATAATTTTACCTATTCTCTAGTGGACTCTAGTGGGAAGTTAAGTATATCTCCAGCAACAGTTTCTGTCACCGTCCTTTGTCCAAATACATCTCCAGTTGCTGTTAATGATACTTGAACTATCAATGAGGATGGAACTTGAGTAGTATATATCTTGGCAAATGATTATGATCCTGATTGAGATCCGCTCTATCTATGACCAATAGAAACTTTTGGTTCCCCACTTCATGGTACAATATCGTTTTATTGAACAACTGGAATATTGTATGAACCTGATCCCGACTATTGTGGAGTGGATAACTTTTCTTATGTAGCATATGATGATTTTTCTCATTCAAACACAGGCACTGTGCAGATTACAGTAACATGTATCAATGATTTGCCAACAGCAATTAATGATAATTATTATGGCGAACCAAACACCTGATTATTGATATCTGTGCTTTCTGGAGTAGCTTCAAATGATATAGATATAGACTATATAAGCTGAAAAATTATAAACTGACCTTATACTGTCTCGCTTGTGCTGTGAACGCTTTCAGGAACTATAACTCTTTATAGTAGTTGATGATTCTTATATACACCGAATACTGGATTTATCGGGATGGATAGTTTTACCTACCAAGTAACAGATGGAAGTTGAGGAATGTCCAATATCGCAACTTGATATATCAATATCCAATACACACCGGCAGACAAGCTATGTATTACAGCACCAGATTTTATCTATAGTGGAGTTATACAAGCGCATGGTTACGATCAAGAGATTAGTTTTGATACAGATTATTTTGAACTGAATGACGAAAAAGCTAGTGATACTTGATATTACACTACCTTAGAATTTACTGATCTATCATGATCAAATGCTAACGTTTTGAGTAACTCTAATATACAAGTCCAAACTACTGGATGACTACAAAATATTTCTTGATTCCCAAACCCAAATGTTTTACTCAACACAGGATTGGCAACATATCAGCCATGAGATAGTATATACAACTTTATCTATCGCCCAAGTGGAATAAACAATAATATTCCTTGAGTATATGGCGCTAAGTTGAATATCAAACTTCTTATCCCAGCCTATACAAGTATTTGAACATATACATTTACGATAACTTACACTTTGTATAATGAAGAATAAATAATCTGAAAAGAGTCTTGATTTTAGAGCTAGATTATTGTAAATAGAGTACTTATATACAAGCTTCTCTTATGAAACAATCCACTGCTTTAGATATCCTGAAATCCGGTAAAAATGTATTTTTGACTGGGCAAGCGGGAAGTGGAAAAACCTATCTTATCAATCAGTATATTCAGCATCTGTGGAATAGTGAGGTAGTGGTAGCGGTGACTGCTTCCACAGGAATTGCTGCAACTCACATTGGCTGAGTAACCATCCATAGTCGAAGTGGAATAGGAATCAAAGACTACCTTACAGACCATGATATCGAACTCATTATTCAAAAAGAAAATATTTTCAAAAACATAACCAAAGCAAAAGTTCTGATTATAGATGAAATCTCTATGCTCAGCGCCAACCTGATAGACATGATAGACAAGGTATGCCAACAAGTCAGACGAAACAATCGTCCTTTTGGTGGTTTACAGGTAATACTGTGTGGAGATTTTTTTCAGCTCCCTCCAGTAGTAAGATATGTAGCTGAAGATACTGATCAACTCTTGCTTGGACTCAATAATGGAGCAGACAAGAAAAGATTTGCCTTTGCTTCGCACGCTCGAAAGACAGCAGAGTTTGCAATCTGTTATCTCGAGACTCAGCATAGACAATCAGAAGGTTTATTTTCTACAATTTTGGATGAACTCAGAACGGGGGATATAAGCGACCAAAGTATCTCGCTGCTTCACACGAGAATGAATCAGAATATAGATCATCCTACTTTAGTAAGACTCTATACGCACAATATCGATGTAGATCGTATCAATCATGAGCAACTCGAGCTTCTTGATACCACCCAATATAGCTATTCTTACAAAGGAAGTGGAGACAAAAAACTTCTGGAGGTCATCAAAAAAGGGATGTTGGCTATGGAAGTTTTGACCCTCAAACTAGGTGCACAAGTGATATTTCTCAAAAATAATGGAGTAAAATGATACAATAATGGAACCACAGGAATAGTAATCTCTTTTGAATGATATGATAATCTGCCTGTAGTGGAGTTGAAATCAGGTGAAAAAATTAGAGTAGAGCCTGAAATATGGAGTATAGAAAATGGAGATTCGGTGCTTGCTACCGTGTCTCAAATTCCTCTCAAGCTTGCGCGAGCTATTACTGTACATAAATCACAGGGTATGACACTTGATGCTGCAGAAATAGACCTTTCCAAAGTTTTTGAACCAGGGCAGGCGTACGTGGCACTTTCAAGACTGAGAACACTTGAAGGACTTTCATTGTTGGGGCTCAATACCTCAGGTCTCAACGCTCATCCTCTCGTTCTCAGAGCGGACAAGTATTTTCAAGAGCAGTCACAAATCATGGCTGAAGAGTATGAATCTTATACTAAGGATGAACTAGAAACCTTACATAAGGCTTTTATGAAGATGATTGGCGGAACATATCATGATGAAAATGATCTAAATAATCGGAATACTGAAGTGAAAAAAAAGTCTGCACCAAAAGCAAAAGTTGCTTCCAATACACTGTTGCAAACTCTCGATCTCGTCAAAGAAAACAAGTCTATCTCACAAATCGCTGAAGAACGCTGATTGGTGGCTACTACTATCATGGATCATGTTACCAAACTCAAACCTCTTCACCCTGATGTAGATTTTAGCTATCTCAGACCGAGTGAGCATCTCATGTGACTCATCCAGTGAGCAATACAGTCATTTGATGAAAACTCCCAACACCTCAATCCAGATGGATCCCGAAATTCCAAAGCAATCTATATCCAGCTTCGCGGTGCTTTGACCTATCCTGAGATCAAGATGTGTTTGTTGTTTATTTAAATTATTTAGTTTATTGGTAAAAGTAAAAATATGAAACATAACAATGCAGCGATTTCAAAATGGAATAAATCATTAGTTAGCTATGATAATTATCAAATTTATATAAAACAAAAAAGAGAAAGATTTGATCTCAAACTTATAGATCTTTTGTATATTTCAAATTTTAAAGGCGGAAATTCAACAATTAATGAAAAAGAAATTAGTGTTAATCAAAAATTAATTTCTTATAGTATTTTGTTAAAAGCTATAGAGGACGCTTTTAATCTA
>ERZ724516.78-NODE-78-length-54381-cov-6.234731_pt1 | contig 54381 bp, 49 predicted proteins | sample MGYA00376049_ERZ724516 | MGnify/ENA primary metagenome ERZ724516 (study PRJEB28724, sample SAMN07190886) | activated sludge metagenome | isolation source: activated sludge of sewage treatment plant in Hong Hong | place: USA: Christiansburg, Virginia | collected... | reverse complement strand
GATACCCAAAACAAGATGAGGCATTAATAAAATTAAAGAAAAAAGTATGGTACTTACGGAAGTTAGAGGTGATATCTTCACTACTGAAGATAAACACATTGTTTTTGCGCTCAATACCGAGGGCATTAACGACGGCGGTTTTGCAGGAATGGTAGCTAGTAAATTCTTTCCTGAGATAATAGAAACAGGAGGGAACAAACTTGGTGAAGTATTAAGCAAAACTGTTGGAGAAAAAACTTTTCATGGAATAGTTTGTCATTCCTTAAGAAATGGATGGGTCAATGCAGATGAGATTATTTTGAAAGCTCTCAACGAAATGAGGGTTGAGGAAAATATGTCAATTATTGCTATTGGAACTGGACTAGTTGGAATTCTATCTGGAGCGCCAACAGGAAAGATTTATGAAGCATTTGAGAAATGCAACAAAAATTTAACCCCTTATATGTTTTAAGGTAAAGATCAAAAGCTCATAATAGAATTCTATTATGAGCTTTTTTCCAAACTTGACACCATATTCATATCCGCCTCAACAGGACGCTCAGAAATATATTTCATCACCTCCTCAATACTTTATCCTGACCCATTACAATATCTCAAACAATATGAAAAAATCACATTTTTTTTGTGCGAAAAATGAATTTCTCTTGTATTTAATAGGATAGTTTTATATATGCAGATAGTATTTTAATTTTAAGATGATAGATGACAGAAATAGTAAATTGAGTTATAGATACAATAAAAGCTACAACTCATGACGAATATCTTATGCATATAGATGAGCCACAACGTTCATTAATGCAAAACATACGTAACATGATAAAATCTACTTGTCCACCTGCAGCAGAGGTCATTAGTTATGGTATGCCTGCCTTCAAATACAAGTGAAGACCACTGGTGTGATATGCAGTCGCTAAAGATCGATGTTCATTTTATCCATGGACAAACTCTGTCGTGGTGCGCTTCAAAAATGAATTAGAAAAGTTCACTACGTGAAAAGGAACAATTCGCTTTACCCCTGACAATCCAATACCTACATGACTTATTAAAAAAATAGTAAAATTAAAGATGGAGGAGATTATAAAAAAAAATAGTATAAACAAAACACGTCCATGAAAAATTCTTACGCATCTGTATGATTAATTTATTATAATCAGATTATTTTTTTATCATGACACGATATACATATATACTTGAGTAGATTTGCAAGCTATTTTACATCTTATTTCTGAAAATCTAACATTAAAATTCTAGGTTTTAAAAAAAGTATTGCATTTTTCTTGTTTTTGTTTACATTTAGTCTATTACTATTTATAATATTATACAATCCCATGCAAACTGATATTGGTAGTAAAATAAGAGAACTAAGAGAATTGAATGGATTTTCTCAAGAACAGTTAGCTCAAATACTTGAAGTAAGTAGGCCTACATATGCTCAATTAGAAGCGGGAAATAGAAAAATTAAAGCGGAAGAACTCAAAAAAGTTGCAGAAATTTTTGATACTACTGTAGATTTTTTACTAGCTGGGGAAGATATTAAACCTAAGAAAGTAAGAAATGAAATGAAAAAAGAATTCAAAAATCTTATACTCTACATACTTAATAAAGTAGGAGCCAAATATAACGTAGGGAAAGTCGTTCTTTATAAACTATTATATTTTGCTGAATTTGATTATTATGAGTTAACTCAAGAACACATTTCAGGGTACCCTTTTATTAGATTACCTATGGGGCCTGCTCCTTTAGGTTTTAACCAACTCATAGAGGAAATGGAAGACGATAAGAGCATCACTCCTGTGATTACTCCATTTGGAAATTACTATCAACAAAGATATATACCCAACAAAGAGGCAGGTACGAATTTAAGTATTGATCAAAAAAAATGTATTGAAGAAGTTCTTACAAGATACTCAGATTGTTCTGCAGCAGAAATTAGTGCTCTATCTCATGATGATAAACCTTGGCAAATGGCTAAGGATATGGAACCTATATCTTATGAGTTTGTTAAGTATCGTGAATACCCTTTTTCTCCAATTGAAAGATTAAAACAGCTAGAACAAAACTATGTAGATATTAATGCAAGCGGTATATTTAGTGACTTAGCTCAAGAATCCAATGTTTACGCAAACTATTAATAATTGTAAATTTGGAGATATACTCTTAGCAAATTTACCTTTTTCAGAGGATCCAAGTTCATATAAAAAAAGACCGGTACTTGTTCTTAAAAAGAATAAACACGATTATTTAGTAGCTAAAATTACATCTCAGTTACAAAATATTGAAGATTATGATGTAGAACTACATCCTGATAATGGAAATTGATTAAAGGAGATATCCCTTCTTAAGATATTTAAAATAACTTCTATTTCTAAAGAAATTTTACTAGGAAAACTAGGTACTCTTAATTTATCTGATCAAAAAGAAGTAAAAGATAAGCTTCTTACATTTTTTAATTCTCTATAAATCCGTAGCTCCCTACTCAAGCACACCCACCCCAGCAGGGCATTCAGAAAGATATCTCATCAGCTCCGCCAGTGCTTTATCCTCAATGGTTTGTACAGAATGAATGGTCATTTTGGAAAGGACTTTCATGGTCTCATCAAACAGTCATCCGAATACAGCGTTTCTTCTGACTATCCAAGCACCACGACTAAATCTCAGCACTGAATGCGTCTTCTTATAAAACAATAAATCGCATCGCATGCCATTTGGGAAGACTCGTTTGATTCCATAATATCTGACTTCTTCTTCGACATCAGGAAATGTGTGGAAAATTTTTCTCATTGCTGAGATGATATCTTTGTATTGATCTTGTCGGAAGTACTGAGCCATGAGAGTTTAGGAATCAAATTCTTTTCTAAGTCTGTGAGTTTCATTTTTGAGATGAGTTTTCACATCATCAGGTATCTTATTTCGTGCAGTATTTCTGAGTATCCCTTCAAATTGATAGGTCAGACAGCTGCACATTTCAGGCTTCCAACCGCCATGAATAATCATATACGCTTTCATAGCTCCCACTGCTCAGATTGCCCTCAGTTCCTTCTCGTTATGTATGCCCAAAAGCTCAAGTTTTTCTACCATTCTTGGACCGATAGCGGGAAATTGAGATCGATAGGGATGCTTTGTCATAATCTGAAAACAGGGTAAGTAAAAGGATTATTGAGGCAGTTCTTGTTCTTTGATAACACTAAATATTTTCCTTCTCATACCCAAGAATCTTCCCACCATCACGCCAGAAATAGTTGTGAATGTAATGATTGTAATCCAAGAGTTTCTTACGTAGGATTCTAGTAGAAAATGTCTCGAGAGAGAAAATACGATATAGATAGCCAGTACAATCCCTCATATTTTATCAATACGAGAGGTAACGACTTGCTCATCTTCGTTCCAAGAAATATGGAACATACGCGACATCAAGAACCCAAAGCCGATACTGGCCAAGAAAATTCCCACCACGATCAGAGGATTGATGTCAGTAATCACCAATTCATAGACTACAATTCCTATCATAATGACAGAAATGAAGAAGTATATTTTCATTCTTGAAGAAAGTTTTTTATCTACATGTTGTTTGAAAGTTTCTCTGGAGTTTTTCATATGATAATCACAGATTGGCTAAAGTAAGGAGATTTGGAGATTAATTAAAGATGTTAATGATATCTGTTTATATCTAATAGCTAACCTGAAATCAATGGATTCTCCTCTTGTAAGTAATTACAAGTTACTACGACTTCTTCAGATTATTTTTATATTTTTTATACTAAGAAAAATGGCTCCCTACCCATCAAGGTAAAAAGCCATCAATCAAAATTACAATAAATACTTAGTTCTTAGTCCAAACCCAAGTATTGAGATTAGCTTCCAAAGTAAGTGTTCCGCCCGTAAGCATATATTTTGCAGTAGTTATGTTATTGAATGCAGATTCCATATTCGTGATTTTTTCATCATTGCAAGCCATCATTGTGCTCATCATAGCATCAAACATCATATTCTGTCCACTTAGTGTGAAGTTAGCTCCGATAAAGTTACAAATATGAGCTGAAATACGGTTATTTGCATCAATTTGAAGTGTAACGCCAGTATGATCAATAGATAAACCATTATAATTAGTAAGCGTCCATGAACCTACAAGGTTGGATTGATTTGGTGTTTTATTTACCAAGCTAAAGGTATAATACATTTCTTCGTCTGCCATTTGGAAACTAGTATCTATTGAAACATTTGTAGGATATCCATAAGTGGGATCATACTGAACCGTAAGTGAATCTACGTTATTTATGATAGCGTCTTGGATAAGATCGAATGAAGATTCCACTGTCATAAGACCCTCATATTTATCTCCGCTTACCATAGAACCATCGTCTTGATAGCTAACCATGCCAGTGATAACATTACCACTTATATTATATTTCATGGCACGTGTATATTCAGCTGGACAAAAACAGCTTCTAGATTGTACAAATTCATATTGGATAACTGATGAATTATTCCATAAGGTACGAGCTTTATCAAGTGCCATTTGGTTTTGAGAATGTTTTCCTCCTGCATTTGTAATGAAGTTTGTAACTGCGTGTAAAGCTTTGATAAGTTCACCTCTTGTAACAAATTTAGAAGTCAAATCTTTGCTAACTGCTGAGTTATAGAATTCTTTCAAACTAGGTATAAATTGTATAGCTCTTCAAAGTACTGTCTCAAGATTTGCTTGTGTAAGAGTTGCATATGGCACAAAGTTTCCTCTATCTCCTTTAAATAAACCAAGTTTACATGATTGGTTTACAGAAGCAAGAAGCGTAGTGTCGATACTTTTTACATCCATCCATTCACATGATCCAGCTGGTAGTTTGAGTGTCCACATCACTACATTTGAATTTTCAATTGCGTTTACAATCATCTTTGCAGCTTGTTCTCTTGTTACCTTGGAATCAAAACTAAAATCTTTAAGGTTTGATATTGAAGTAAGTCCTTTATCATAAGCTCGTGATACGAGATCTTGGTTGGTCATAGGAGCAGAATCCATTCTACATTCTCCTTCATAAAGCACTTTAGCACCGTCAGCTTTTGCTGTACAAGCGTTACCGTAGGTTTGTTGTACTGGATTACATGGCGCAGTGATACACTGTACTATTTTTTCAGCACACACAGGGTTGTATTCTCTCGTACAAGCCATCGGAGGCGTTTCAACAGATATTAAAGTTGGTTCCATTGAGTTTGTATTTGCAGACACAATCACACTAAATCACAACAATAAAGATCCAGCTACTGCTATCAATCAATTTTTAAACATGAATATTAATTAAATATAAAATAAAGAGTTATATAATCAACATACGACCAAATCAGCCGACTGTGACACAGCATACTAATTCTAACAAAAAGATAATGGCTAAAAAATCGCTTTTTCTTTTATTGCCAAAGGTTTTAAGAATTTAAACTAATTTAAATTATCAGACAATTTATCAGATTATTTTTAATATAATATAATCCACACGTTGCTTTTTTCTTTTATGAATAGTAATAAGATAACCTCATTCTTCAATTTTTTCATTCACGGAAGGAATGCGGCCGAAAAGCGTATTAATATAACCAGAAACTGTATCATAAGATTCCTGCTCAGGAAGCGAAATAGGAAGAAGCTCGTTGACATCAGAAATACTCCCTGTAGCATCTACCAAGAATTCATTTTCATTGATATTTTGCACCAAGGCCTGTTGTTCATCCCCTTCATCATGGATATCTCCCACCAGTTCCTCAAGTATATCTTCCATCGTGATGAGTCCAAGTGTCGTCCCGTGTTCACTACTTACTACAGCAACGTGATTATGAGAATGCTGAAGAAGCTTGAGACAATCAGATATTTTCATATTTTCAGGCACATACTGAATGGGTCTCATGAATCTTTCAAGAGTCAAAGGTTTACCTTGTATTGCGAAACTTATCAGATCTTTGAGCAAAACTCGTCCGATTATATTATCTATTCATCCTTGATAAATTGGGACTCTAGAAAAACCTTCTTGAACAATTTTTTTAATAATCTGATCGTCTCGTTGATCTCTTGCAATACCAAAAATCTTATGGTTGGCGGTCATAATCTCGCCGACTTGCCTATTATCAAAATCAAATACATTTTGTATAAGTTCCATCTCATCAGAATTAATCTGTCCATCTTCTTCAGATTCTGCAATAATCATACGCAATTCTTCTTCAGAATGACTATGTTCTTCGTGATCTTGTTTGAGTCCTAATAATCTCAAAAATGCCAAAGAAAGCATATTCAAGAACCAAATCAATGGCTTAAATATCTTATAAAAATAATATAGTGGAAGTATAATTCGATTTGAGGTGGCAAGCGGATCACGTATTGCAAAAGACTTTGGAGCCTGCTCTCCAACTACGATGTGTAGGGTGGTAATGAAGAAAAAGGTAACAGGTATAGCAATAGCATGGATTCCGCTATCACTCAGTCCTCGGTTGAAAAATTCATTAAGCTGTACAAACTGAGAAGCAATCAATGGCTCACTTACCCATCATAAAGCGAGGGAAGCAATCGTGATTCCCAGCTGACATGCGGAAAGATAGTTATCTAGATTTTCAGTTACCATCTTGATTATTTTTGCTTTTTTATCTCCTTGTTTGATGAGAATATCGAGCTGAGAACCTCTTACTTTTACTAAAGCAAATTCAGCAGCAACAAAAAACCCATTAATAAGGATAATACTTAAGGTAATAAGCCACGGGGCCATGGAAGAAATTGGTATTTGATGTAAATAGTTGTTCCACTTGTAGTTATTTGGAAGGCTTTTACAAATATAATTATATGCTGACACTCCACTCCGCTGTTCAGCGGAGCAGGCTCCCAATACTATTCAGCATAACTAGAGCCAATCCAATCCACACTCACTCCTGCCGTCAACTCCGCTGTTCAGCGGAGCAGGAAACACTCCACTCAAATCCTACTCACTACAGCCGTCAAAAACACAAAATGATCAAACTGGTACCAACTTTTGTGATCTTGACCAACAACGGTTGAGACGTGGATCAACAGAATCTTTTAGGGTCGTCTCAACTTCTAAGACTTAACAAAATCGAAACTGATCAGCAGAATTCTGTTTTTGACTAGACTTTTTGTTTCTTTTTGGGCAATGCAAAAAGAAATTAAAGAATTATAAGAACTCCGCTGTTCAGCGGAGCAGGGAAACACCAAAAATAAAAGAAAATACTTATACCTAATAGAATTACAAAGTTACGAAATTAAACAAATAAAAAAGAGAGATTACTCTCTCCATCATATTAGTCCACCGAAGCTGTTTTTCTTTCCTCTTTCTCTTTCTTTCCTCTAAAATCAATTTTGATTGGAACTCCATCAAACCCATAGGTTCTTCTGAGAACATTATCGAGCCATCTTGCCAATGAAAAGTTGAGTTTTTCCGCATTATTTACGAAGCAAACAAAGGACGGTTGATGACCTTCTACTTGTGTAATATATCTAATTTTACAGATCTTGTTTTTAGGGAATTTAGCTGGTGATATGGTTTGTGCATTGAGTACGGTAGTATTGAGTGAGTTGGTCGAGATCTTGATAGTTCTAAAGTCGTGTACTTTTTTCACGAGCTTCATCAGATTATCAAGATGTTTACCTTGTTTACCAGAAATATAACAGGCAGGAATCCAACGCGCAAAGTTCATCATTTCAGGAGTTCCTTTTTTGAGTCTTTCAAGTTGGCTTTCATCAATCGCATCGATCTTATTTCGAGCAATTACAATTGGCAATCCCATACCGATAAGCTCTCCTACCAAGTGAAGATCTTGTTTACTAATTTCCTCTGTAGAATCTCGTAGTAAGATGGTAATTGGCTTATAATATTCCAACATTTTCAAAGTTTTTGCGTAAGCGATTTTTTCCAAACCATGAGTTTTTGTAAATTTTCTAATTCCCGCTGTATCCACGAGTTTGAATACTGTATCTCCATAAGAAACCTGTTCACTGATATAATCAAGTGTCGTACCAGGAACATCAGAAACCTTACTCAAAGGTGCTTTAGCAAAAGTATTGAGCAAAGTAGACTTACCTACATTTGGTTTTCCTACAAAAGTAACAATCAGTTCATGTTTTGGATCTATCTTTTTATAAGAATGAGTAGACACAATCAAGTGTAACATTTCTTCAAGTTCATCAACGTTTGCTCCATTTTTAGCAGAAATCATCACCAATGAAGCCAGTCCCAAAGACCAATAATCCGCAAGAGCAACGTCTTTATCCGCTTCCCTCATCCATTTATCAGCTTTATTGATTACCAATAAACATTGATCTTCCATTCCACTTTTTCTAATCAATTGTATAATTTCCAATTCTTTTGGTCCTATTCCGATATTAAAATCCACCACAAAAAGAAGATAATCAGAATTTTTGATAATCTTACCAATAAAATCTAATTCTTCAGAAAAATTATCCAATCCAGGAGAGTCGCTTACTTGTACTGTAACTCCTCCAAATTCTGTATTATCCGTAATGATGTCTCTTGTAGTTCCCGCTATGTCAGTCACAATCGCTCTGTGAGTTCCTATCAGCCTGTTGAAAAGAGTTGATTTTCCCACATTGGTTGCTCCTATTAGTCCTAGTTTCATATTTTTGTGTAATTAAGTAATCAAAAGTATTCACAATTCAGAATATTGTAGTTAATAGTTATGTTCTGTCAAATTACTATAGTTTATTCGTAGCCAGTTTATCTGCCATCTCATTATATTTATTTCCTGCATGCCCTTTTACCCACTTCCATTGGATATCAAAAAGATGTAAATATTGATCTACTTCTTGTCGTAATTCCAGGTTTTTTATTGGCTTTTTCTTGACCGTCTTCCATCCTCTTTTTTTCCAATCTTCTAAGTAATCTACTACTCATTTTCTCACATATTCACTATCCAAAATTACCTCTATCAAAGGTCTTTCAGTTTCATCAGGAAAATTTTTATCAAGCCATTTTACAGATTCCAATACGGCAGTCAGTTCCATTTCATTATTGGTCGTGAAAGATTTTCTTCCTGAAAGGCTGATTTCTTTGTTTATGTCTTCTTTTCCTGTGTTCAAAAGTACCGCTCACCAGCCTCCAGGTCCAGGGTTTCCGATACACGATCCATCTGTATATATTTTTATAATCTGACTCATTATATCACAACTGAAGTATTTTATAAATTTAGTATTGACATATTTATTAATAATTGTATACAATATTCAATTGATAGTAATTTTTATTATATATTTTTAAATATGAATAATCATCTTTCAGATCAAACTACAAATTCGTTGTTATCAAATAATGAATTAGTTGCTTATAATGATGAAGAAATTATTCAGTTTATTTTGAATTGAAGAGATATATTACAAAAGAATTTAGGATACTCTGAACTCTATAAAAGATATTTTTCTAAAGCTCTGACTTATTATAATGCGCATCAAATTAATGAAGATGATGCAAAAGATTATGCTCAACAGCTTTTTCTCAAAATATTTGATAAACTTGATACAATTAAAGAACGTACAAAATTTAAGTCTCGATTTTATTTGGTAATAAGAAATGAACTAGTCGATCAAATTCGTCGCCAAAAAAGTGAAAACACAAAAAAGAATAATTATATTTACAGTAAATGATTAGGATCTTTTACCCAAGAAGATGAAAGTTTTATTACAGAAGAAAAACATATCTTTGTAAATAATCTTATAGAAGTTCAAAAAACTATATTTTCATTGCTCAACAAACAAGATCAAAGAATTCTTAGACTTAAGCACAAGGAGAATTATAAAGTTCAAGAAATTCAAGAAGTCCTGCATCTAGGGAGTGAATTAGAAATTAAGCAAAGAATTAAGCAAGCAACAGGAAAAGCGCAAGAAGTATATAATCATTATCTCAAAACTCATTAATGATGATCTAATTTTAGTATATGAAAAAAGCGTCGGAGATTCCAACGCTTTTTTATTCTGTAAAATTATACTCATCAAATATTACAAGTTAGTTCCCAATTTATAGGTGCATTTTGTATAGCATCTATTTCTTCTTGACGTCGAATAGATCTATCCACTGCATCTTTAAACTCCTTAGAATCAAAGTCAAAGGTACTTACGTCGATAAGCTTAGCATCCTCAAGGAAGCTATCGTCATTTCTGACTATTTCATACTTCATCATACGTTCCAAATTTTTGTTTGTGAACAATCATTTTGACTTGTTTTCTTTCCGTAGCAAATTCTATCAAGACATTTTCATTAATAATTCTTAGTAAGAAGAAAATACTCATCCATACTATTAGAGGTGCCAGAACTTCTCTAAAGAAATTAGCATAACCAATAGAATTAGTAAAATAACTTACCCCACCAATGAGGAAAATTAAAGCACTCAAAACAAGAATTTTCTTTGGCACACCTTTGAAGTTATCCAAAGTAGTAAAATAAAGTATTACAGCTATAAAAATTATACATACAATAATTCCTATACTACAATATAAAATAATACTTGAAAGCTTCCAAGCCTCAAAGGGAGAAAGAGCAATTATTCCAATAAAACATAGAAAAGTCAGATACAAAAATCTTTGTTTATACATATTGCCTTCGTGATTGCGATATACACGATTGAAAGCAAAAGGAATTAAGGATAACACAACTAAATAATAGAGTAGTGTATATCCAAAACTTTGATTTATGCAGAGATTTGCAGCAGGATCAAGTATATAAACTTCAGTCCAAGTAAAATGATTCTTTGTAGAGAGAATAAACCTCTCCTTGGCAGTGAATTTTTCTTGTTGTTTTTCATTGAGTTCCACCTCCTCTCCATTGAAGGGATTAGTGAAAATTGTTTGCGAAACGGCAGTGTTAAAGAACGATGTGATAGTAAAAACTATCAAAAATAATAAATTTTTCATAGCATGCATTTTTTGTATCACAACATTGTGACTTTTTTGATATAGGAAAAAAACCAGATAAGTCAATAAGATAATCTGGTAAAACAATATATAGTTTATTTGAAAGATCCTTATAAAGCGTAATTTAGGCGATAGTTTCAGTCAGTTTATTCATTTCTTGTTCCATCTGTTCATCAGTAATTTTGATAAACAAATACTCAGGTTTATCCACGATAGTAAGGTAATCCCAATTTACATGATTTTGGATATTTCCAATATTGTTGTTTTTCTTAGTTTCAGGACTTACCAGTGTATCGATAAGAGTTTTACTCGTGAATGGGAGGTAAGCTTCCATCGTATAAGCGCTCGTTACTAGGTACCAACCCAATATTCCTAGGATTTTCTGGCTTGCCACGAGATCAGTTTTTACTAATTCTCGAGGTTTGGTATCATTCACAAATTTGTTGGCTGCTGAAAAACTATCCATCAATGCCAACTGTCCTTCTCTAAATTGGAACTGTCTGAGGTGTCAGATTATTGTCGTATTTGCTGTCAAAGAATGTCAGACAAAGTCTGTAATCAAGCTTTGTAACTGAGGATCTAGTCCTGCAATGTAGCTTTCCACACTATCAAAGCTTTCAAATTTCCCATCACAGTATTTGATACACAGATTCATAACTCTACTAAACAGGTTACCCAAAGTATCACACAAATTGTTACACTTATCTTGGAATTCCTTTCGTTTGAAATCACTATCTTGGTTTTCTGGAATAATAGAAGTAAGATAATATCTAATATAATCTGGATTATAGTTTTCGACAATATCATTGAGTCGCACTGCTCGCCCTCTTGAAGTACTAAATTTCTTACCCTCAAGGTTTACAAATTCATTGGCAGGAATGTTTGTTGGTAACAAATACGGAGTGTTATTCGTCTCACCATCTTTGTTTACACCATTATTGTAAGCCATCAACAATGAAGGTCGGATAATGCTATGGAAGACAATATTGTCTTTACCGATAAATTCGATCAACTCCGTTTCAGGGTCTTTCCAATATTGTTCGAATAATTCAGGCTTCCCCAGATCATCAAAGTATTTTTTAGTAATACTGATATATCCAATCGGCGCTTCAAACCACACATAAATCGTCTTTTCTTCAAATCCTTCCAGCGGCACCGAGATTCCACATTTGATATCTCTCGTATAACATCTTGGTTGCAATGAGTCTTTTATCCACTTTCCTAGTGAAGTCGACAACACATTTTGTTTCCAATCCGATTTTGTTTCCAATCGCTCTTTCAGATTATTTTGAAATTTATCCAACAAAAAGAACAGATGTTTTGACTCTTTAAGCTCGAGATTATTCCCTCCACAGGTCTTACAATGTGGGTCAATCAAGGTTTCTGGATCAATCATACTTCCACAAGACTCACATTGATCACCGTTTGCACCTGGAGTTTTACATTTTGGGCAAGTTCCTATAATATATCTATCTGGCAAAAATTTGTTGTCTGTATTACAGTACATTTGTTTGATAACTCTTTCTTCAAGCAAGTTTTGATGATAAAGTTTTCGGAAAAAATCATGGACTATCTCCTCATGTTGAGGCGTATCGGTACCATAAAATATACTAAATTCAATACCCATTTTCTCCATTCATTTTTTGTATGATTCACGGTATTCACCTACAAGTTCTGAGACTGGTTTCCCATATTTTTCGCTCGCAAGTTCGAGCGCTACACCATGATCATCGGTACCACACACATGGATAACTTCTTCTCCAAGTGCCTTACAATATCTAAAATAAATATCAGCTGGGAGATAAACTCAAGCTACATGTCCGAGATGCAAAGGACCATTTGGATAGGGTAATGCTGATGTTATGATTTTTTTCTTTCACATGGTAAACTTATTATGAAAAATAAATATTTTATAATCTGAATTCTGAAGCGTGTTTTGATATACTTATGCATCTTTTCTTCACTTATTCCTTTTTTTTCTGAATTCAAACAACTATCAAGAGAATGAATTTATACTAAAATCCTCGCTCAAATCAAATGCAAGAAATCCTTTCCTCCAGTTTAAATCAAATTCCCCTTCCACGATTATACTCTCTCGATGAAAAAGTAACTCGAAAACAGTTGCAGTCACCAGAATATAGTCCACCTATCTTTGATCCTCTCAGAATAAAGGCTCTACAAGAATTTATTCATAAAAATAATGTTCATTACTGCATCTTTGGAGAAAATTCCTATCATTATAAGTTTTTGAATATAAAATCAAAACCTCAGATTATCTATTATATGTGAGATATAAATCTTCTCAACCAAGATATTCTCGGAATAGTAGGTCCGCGTCTGATCACAAACTATGGAAAACAGGTAGTGAGTGATTTACTTGAGCTTGGAAAAGGATATAATTTTGTGACGATTTCTGGACTCGCCGATGGTGTAGATTATCTGTGTCATAATCAATCCATAGAAAATAATATTCCCACTATTGCCGTATTATGATGAGGCATTTCCTATTATCTTCGTAATCACAAAAATATAATAGAAAAAATAATATGAAATGGAGGATTGATACTTTCTGAATTTAAGATAGGATTTAGACCTACCGATTATAGTTTTCCTCAAAGAAATAGGATTATTGCAGGACTGTGTGATTGTTTGTTTCTCCCTGAAGCAAGCGAAAAAAGTGGGAGTTTAATTACGGTAGATTTTGCTATTCAGATGAATAAAAAAGTCTACGCTAGCCCTTATGATATATATACTCAAAGTTCCAAGGGAGTGAATAAATATATTTCAGAATCCAAAATACAGGCAATCTATGATTTTCAAAGCTTTCTCAAACTACATTTTAGCAACAACAACATAGAAACCAAGCAAGAAAAAAGCCAGATACACGATCTGACTTGAAACGAAAGAACAATAGTAGAGAAATTGAGCTTTAAAGATCTCAACTTTGAGGAACTCCTAAAGGATTCTTGACTCTCTTCTTCTGATCTTTCTATTTCGCTTTCTTTGTTAGAAATAACAGGAATAATCTCTCAAAAAAACATTTGAGTTTATTCCTTAAAAAATAACTCTCTCATGTTGTGAGTATAAATTATTTTAATGGACAACCTGCGTTTGCAAACACTTCTTTTTGATTTGCTAACATATCCATAGTTTGTTTACATGTTGAAGGCAATTGAGTAGCATCCAATCCTTTCCACATACTCATTACTTGATCAAATGATTTTTGAGTTTGTTCTTTTGAAGCTTCTGGAGTTTTGTCGATAAGACATTCCATAAGATCTACATAACTTTGACAGTTTGCATCTTCAAAAGAGTATTCAGTTGCAGCGGTTGTTGTTTTAACTTCTGCATCTCCACTACCTGTAGTTGTAGTATTTTTATTCATACCACATCCAGCTAAAATTACTGTACATACTAATGCCATTAATAAGAATGATTTTTTCATAAGTGATTGTTATAAATTTTATAAATAAAATGTTCAAAACTTGTCAGTTCATACTCAATACAAAAACAAAAACAAGCACTGTTCTTAACATTTATTTGACATATTAATATTTTATAATTATCTTATATAATCCATTGTTTACGCATATCATAAACAACTTATCTTCTTTTATAAAAATCTTAACATTTTATCCTCTATTATTGTCACAAATTGTATAAATTAAAGTATACATATTTAGTACATATTAAGTAAAATATATTAATATAATGAAACAAAATTTAAAACAATATTTTGAAAACAATAATAAAAATAAACTGGATAGTCAGACAAAGAATTTTTTGTACACTAAAATTTCACGCCAAATTCATAAAAAATCGCTTATTCCTCATAGTTTCGTCAGTCGATCAAAACTTATTTCTATAGGTTTTGTGGTTGCACTTTCTTTTTCAATTTTACAATATACAGTTACAAAATCAGATGTAAATGAATTTTTAGCTAATTTGAGAACTACTCAATTTGCTCAAGCTGATTATATAGGATCAGTAGTTTCTTGGGATTGAACTTATCAGATTATTTTGAATGATAAAGTGGTAACTCAAACAGATAATAGAATTCCTGATGGCGGATCACTAATAATTCAAGATGGTTCCAAAGTTTCTGTAAAAACTAGTAATAATGCAACTGCAGATATTGTTGGACCAGCAAAAATCACCTTCCAAAAACAAAATAATCAAGTAGTTGTAGATATCGCATATTCCAATCATGTTGATATAAAGAAAGATAATCTTGCTATGACCAATAAAGAAAATACAAAACAAAACCAAGATCAAAACCAAGAATTGGTAGTAAAAACCGTTACCAAAACTATTGTAGCAAAATCAAATGCACGAGATATTTCTTTAAATAAAGATGGTGAAACAAATGTAATTAAAAATAATAACGGAGAAATAGCTATTACATCTAGTACTAATAATACCATAGTTGCATTACAATCCAATGAAAGTACTATTTTGGATGATGAAGTAAAATTATTTGCAGTTGAGAAAGATACAAAAGACACTACAGATAACAAAACTACTATAATTCCTCTAAAAGATAATGTTAATAATACATCTTTGATAGTTAGTCTAAATACAACTGATACTAATCCTGAAACAGATGAAGAAAAAACTCTTCTTGATTATAAAATATTACTATCTTGAAGATCAAACGATGAAAAGGTAAGTACTGAAAAAACACTACCTGATACCAAAACATCACTTGCAAAAATTGTTACAGTAGAATCTACAACACTAACTGATGAAGAAAAAATAATGAATTCTCAAATGACAAATTTCAATCTTTTGAGAGAAAATGTAAATGAAAAACAAGTAATTTCTGGAGGAGAAAATGATTCATCACATGATGTGATACTAACTTCCAAAAAACTTCTTACACCTCAGTTACTACAATTGTTAAATAATCTTCATGCTTCATATTATTATTATAATGAAGATATATCTAAAGTAGCTATTACAATCAAACAACTTTGTGATGAACTAAAGATTACTTGTACTCAGAAAGATTTTAAAGCTGATCTCAATAAAGTAAATCAAAAAATTACTGAACAATTTATTATTACATCAGAAGTTAAATTTGTACGTTAAATTTTAAAATAATAAAATAATAATCTGAAATGAAAAATCCTAATTTTAACAAAAAAGATCGTGTAATTTCCCCATGGACTATTTTAAGAAGAAATTGAAAGTTGGGAGAAAATTGTACTGAGAATGAGATCAATAAAACAGAAAAATCAAATATTTCTCAAGAAAACCTTAGTCATCCAAAACTTAAACAAGAAATTGGAGAAAATTTCAAAAATAGTAAACAACCAAAAGGATTTTAAATTTTTCTAATAAAGATGATCAAAAGTATAAGTAAAACTTCAGAAATGAAAACTAAACTAAGACAAGAAGGAAAAACTACTATTCTTGATAAAACTGAACATATAGCAGCTATACTCACTATGAATAAAGAACTTGAAAAGTTTAGAAATGAATATCGAGAAAAGAATAGAAGAGTTATTTTCGATATCCAAAAGATGTAAATATTATATAACATTCTGTTAAAATTATTACATATTTTCCTATGTTAGATAATGCTCTATAATTTAATATTCCAGTAAAAATTCTAGAAAATAATAATAATCTTGTAGAATTAATACTTGATTCTAAAACACTTAATACTACTCAAAAAAAACAAGAGTGGTTTGATTTGTCACCTAAGATGAAAATTGTTAAAATAGAGAAATTTAATCAAATTTTAATAAACGAAAAAAAATTGAACGAATTAAAATATTCCCACAGCAGAAAAAAATTAGTATTAAGAATTATCGAGCTATTAACTCCATCTAATTAAATGTATATAAAAAAAACCTTAGTCGTAAAGTCTAAGGTTTTTTTAATTCCAATTAAATTTACAATTTATTCTCCAACTACTACCTTACTTGGTTTGATAATGATTCTTTTTTCACCATCACTATAATAATAACCAACTTCTAGCTCAGAAATTATAACTCCTTTGAGATCATCAAGGGTATAGTCTTTTTTATTATTAATTAAGATACTTCTTGATTCTAAGTTTTCAATATCTTTATTAGTTGCCGCTTGTAATAAAAGAATTTCATGGAATTCAGCATTTGGTTCCAAACCAAGTGATTCTATTTGGAAAACACCCATTTGAGAAAGCTCTTGTTTGATGAATGATTCATAGATTAACTGCAAACCTTTTATTTGTTCATTGTTGGCAAGATTTTCATCAAGATGAGATAAGAATAATCTGATTTGTTCGAGTAATTTAGCAAATTTTCCTACGATCTTTTGAAGTTCTGCCATCTTGATTTCTTTCTTCTCAGTATCAATTCTTCTAATATAGGCATCAAATTCATTTTTGAGAGAAATATATTGAGACTGGCTGGTAGCAGCAATCTTTGTAATTTTCTCTATTTCAGCTTTCATTGCTGTGTTAGTTTCTTGAAGTTCTTGTAAAAGTTCGTTTTTACCGTTATTTATATTGAGCTCAGAATCAAAATTTTTTTCTAATTCTTGAGCTTTAGAACCTTCTGGATTTTTAAAATCTTTATCTAAATTTTCTTGGTTTAATTCTTCGTTTATGTTAGTTTGATTTGTCATTGTTACAAAAAATAATAATAAATAATATTCAGATTATAATTCATTTTATATGCCTTAATGCTTAAGGAATATCCCAATCTATAGTATTTTTATTCATATCCATATTTTCAATCCACCAGATTTTTCTGTCATTTTTCACCGCAAAATCAAATACTTGTAATACATCTTGGTCACTCAATTCTTTTCTTTCCGTAATCACGATTCTATTGTTTGAGCCATCAGCAATAAAAAATTTATAATCACTTGAATTTTTAATATTTGTGAATCATTTTTTACTGAGATAATCTTTAATAAAACGTGCTTTATTGTTATCTTCTTGTAGGTCATCTTGTAATTCATTTTTAGTATGTGTATTGAGAGTATTTATTTCTTCAGGGTGAGGATGCATTTCTGGTTGATAAAGTTTATTTCTCTCCATATTTACTTGATTAGTCATGACTCATGAGTAAATTAAATAAATAAATCTTAATATAAGACTTCTAGAATAGTATAACTATTTTTACTCTCATTTCAATTTATCTATGATAGCGTTTTCAGTTTTTGGTTGGCCGATTTATCGATATGGTATTATGTATTTACTGAGTTTCGTGCTGGGATATGTCTTTCTCTATAGGATTTCTAAGTTTTCATTTCTTGATAAACTTCCAAACTTACAGAATTTACTCAAAAATCATCTTGATGATCTGATAGTTGCGATTGTGTTGTGAGTAATGATAGGAGGAAGACTTGGAGATGTAATTTTCTATAATTGGGATTTTTATTCACAAAATTTATTGGATATTCTTAAGATTCGAAATGGCGGTATGAGCTTTGTGGGTGGGTTTATTGGTGTCGCTATCGCTATCGCTTATATCAAAAAAAAATTCAAACTTGTTGCAGATGAAATGCGATATCTGTTTGATTTTATTGTGTTATTTCTTCCATTGGGGATTTTATTTGGGAGAATAGGGAATAGTCTGAATCAGGAATTGTATGGTAAAGTGGTAGATTTGAGTGCTAAGATAGGGTCGATAAGCTTTGAAAGTCTGTATAAATGGAAAATAATCAGAATTTTTGAGAGCGTGGATAGTCAGTTTAGACGAAATACAAATCTACTGGAAGGATTTTGGGAAGGTGCTTTCTTATTTATCGTACAAGCACTCTTATTCTGGAAAAAACTCTGGACTGGAAAAATATGGAGACCAGGTTTTGTATCAGGTGTGTTTTGTATCATGTACGGATTGATTAGAATAGTGCTGGAAACTCTCAGAGACAATCCCCCAGCTGAATATCGAAACTGAATTCTTAAGTCTCAGATTCTCATGGTCGCTATGATTATTCTTGGTAAATATCTCATCATGAGAAAATCCAAATAATTCTGCTTATAAAAATATTTTAAATAATATGAAAAGCGTCAGTACAAAACTGACGCTTTTATTCTTCTTACAAATCCAAAGATGTTATTCTTTTGGAGTTTTTTCTGTAGTCAATAACTAGTTTAATCCCCATAAATAAAGTCATACACACCATAAGTGGAAGTATAATTTCTTTAAAACAAGCCATAAAGCCTATTTCAGAACTCACCAAACCTACCAAAAGTGTAAGTAAAAAACTCGCAAAAGCAGTATAAATACTATTAAATACTAAGGCCGCTAGGCTCAGTGCCACGCCTATCATCAGAGTTATTATCCAACCCATAGTAATATCGGGAGAAGCATCTGCTATAAACCCAATGAGACAGGAAAAACAAATAAGATAGACATAGGCTCCTATTTGACTCTTTCTTTCCCATTTGTGTGTATTTACGGAAGTATTAAAACATATTAGTAATAAAACCAAGAGTATAAGATAATACAGTACCGTAAACACCGGAGGACTTGAAGTAATTACGTTTTGATGAACATTGTACTGGTAGGATTTTATATTCCACCAATTGTTTTTCACCTCTAGTAAATGCCCTATATTTTCGCTTTTTTTAACCCACATTTTCTGTTGTTCACTGAAAACAACATTTTGTTTTGTGAATGGGTTGTTAATACTTTCTTGCGAATACAAATTAACACTAAAGAACAGGATTGTAAACACAATCGACATGAATTTAATCTTCTTCATAGTTTTGTTATTTTATTATCACGACATTGTGATATAAGTTTTATAAATATTTTGATAAATAAGTCAATAGTTTTCAATCCTAATATAACTCATATAAAGATGCTTTTATTTGACAAGCGAAACCCATCTGATTATAATAAGATTAATTATTCATTATTTTATTTATCTTATACAGAAGATTATGAAAAAAATACTTACACACTTCTTCGGAAGTCTTGCAATGGTAGTTATGGGAATTTCATTTTTCTCGCCAATCGCATTCGCTCAAGATGCTCCTGGATGAGCAGTTAAAACTAACTTCCAAAAACAAAATACTACATTCTTACCAGGAGTACCAAAAGCTGATGTAGGAGCTGCTGAAGATGAAGATTTATTTGGTGGAGATGGCGCAGATACTGCAACTAATCTTTTAGGAACTGTAAAAAATGTAATCAACTGGGTACTCGGATTATTAGCTCTTATTGCTTTGATTATACTTATTATTCAAGGTGTACTTATGCTCGTGAATGCGAGAGATAGTAAAAAAATTGAAGAAGGATATGGAACTATTAGAAACGTTGCGATTGCCTTGATCTTTATTGGTGTATCGTGGTTAGTTGTTTCATTCATATTCCGAGCTATTGGTCAATTTACAGGGTCGTAATATTAATTATTTTCCCACTTGAATATTGTAATTGAATAAGCAAAAGTTATACTCACTTTTGCTTATTTTTTATAGATTTTAAACTTATTATAAAATGTTAAATTGGATATTGGGTGCATTCGTAGGTGATTATAACACCAAACAACTCAAAAAAATAGAACCCCTTATTGTTCAAATCAATGATTGGTACGCTAGATTTGATGATTTGTCAGATGATGAAATCAAAGAAAAAACGAATGAATTTAAAAAGAGATTGGAGAATGGAGAAACGGTAGATAATCTTCTTCCAGAGGCTTTCGCTGTAGTAAAACAAGCATGTAAAAGAATGCTGGGTACGGAAATGATTGTAAAAGATAGAAAATTAACTTGGGATATGGTTCCTTATGACGTACAACTCGTGGGTGGAATAATTCTCCATCAAGGTAAAATCGCCGAGATGAGAACGGGTGAAGGTAAGACATTGGTAGCAGTTCCACCAGTTTACTTGAATGCTCTCACTGGTAAAACAGTACACGTGGTTACAGTAAATGACTATCTTGCAAGTCGTGATGCTGAATGGATGGGGTATTTATATAACTGGCTCGGATTGTCTGTAGGTTCTATCACTAAAAATACGCCATTACACCAACATAAGGACGAGTACGCAAAAGCCATTGTGTACGTAGAAAATACTGAACTTGGGTTTGATTACTTGAGAGATAATTTGGAACAACTGTTGGATGAAAGAAGATTGCTCAATCACGGTTTGTACTTTGCGATTGTAGATGAAGCAGATTCTGTGCTCATCGATGAAGCAAGAACTCCTATGATTATGTCTCAACCAAACAGTGATCCAGTAGATAAATACCAATACTTTGCTCAGATTATTAAAAATCTTACTCCTTCAGAAAGCAAGAAAAAAGTAAGTAAATGATTTATTGCAGATATTCTGAAAAAGGATGAGAACGCTGAGGCTGAACTTCCATCAGGAGATTATTATATCGATGAAAAAGGAAAAACGGCTACTTTGAGCGAAGAAGGAATAGCTAAACTGGAAAAAATACTCAATGTAGATCATTTATATAGAGATCTTGGATATGATCAGATTCGTCATATTGAAAACTCATTATTGGCTCAAGCAGTGTATGAAAATGGAAAAGATTATATTCTTCAAGAAGGTGAAGTAGTGATTGTAGATGAAAATACAGGACGTATTATGCCAGGAAGAAGATATCAAGGAGGACTCCATCAAGCTATTGAAGCCAAAGAAGGTCTTGTTCCTAAGCAAGAGGCTAAGACTATCGCAACCATTACCTACCAAAATTTCTTTAAACTTTATGAAAAAATAGGAGGAATGACGGGAACTGCTCTTACGGAAGCAGAAGAATTTGAAAAAATTTATGAATTGGAAACAGTAAGTATCCCTACCAATAGAAATATTATTAGAGCAGATAAAACAGATAAGGTATTCTTTGATCAAAATGCAAAATGGAACTCCGTAATTAGTTCGGTACAGTTTTATCATGAAGCAGGGGTGCCATTATTGATCGGTACTTCAAGTGTTTATACTTCAGAATTGGTATCAGACTTATTACGTAGGAAGTCTATCAACCACTATGTACTCAATGCGAAATTTCACGAGCAAGAAGCTAATATCATTGAAAATGCAGGTAAAGTAGGTTCAGTAGTAGTAGCTACAAATATGGCAGGAAGAGGAACGGATATCAAACTTGATCCCGTACTCAATGAAGAAGTAGCTAAAAACTACGCTCAATGGATAAAGAAGCAACTTGATGCAGGAAATCCACTCAAACTCAATGTCTTTAGCGAATACGAATATAAACTATTGGAGCATGAACTAGAAAAACTTGGTATCAACTTATAAAACTCAGTACAAATTCAATGTTGTATTATTTAAAATATTGTAGCACAATATGAAACAGGTTTTACTTACATTTCTTATTAGAACACTGAGACGATGTGCTCAAAAATATCTCGAAAAAACTAAACCTTATCTTATTGGTGTTACAGGTTCTGTTGGAAAAACATCATGTAGATTGATAGTAGCAGAAACTTTGAAAAAACTTTTACCTCAAGAGTTTATCTATACTTCACCAAAAAATTATAACTCTGATGTTGGTTTATCATTGAGTATTTTGGGAATAGAATCATATAGACCAACTATCGATGGAGCTATTACTGTATTGGTAGAAGGACTCAAAAAAGCTTTATTCCCCGGATGACCAAATCCATCATTGTTAGTACTTGAGTATGGTATAGATAAACCAGGAGATATGGATGAATTACTTACGATAGCAGTACCAGATATTGCTATTTTTACCAGCATTGATCTTGTTCATGCAGCAAACTTCCCAGATGGAAAGCAGGGTATTTATAATGAAAAAATAAAATTATTCAAAGCGGCAAAAGATACTCTTTTTGTTGGTTCCGAGGTAAAAAATGGAGAATTTGCAGTTGATTTGGAGACAGTCGCACAAGGAAAAACAACTATAGAATTTGGAGAAAAGCAATGAGAAGGTCAAATATCTTTTTCAGATTATAAAATATCTGTCTCTTGATCAAAGATTACAAGCTCATTCTTGTATATTATCAAAGATGAAAAGTTATTGATTACCTCAAATATCGTGGGTAAATACAATATTTCTTATCTTTGTGTAGGAATCACCATTGCTGATATTATTGCTCATAGAAAGGCTTATCCAAACCTATGGACCCTACAAACTCTCCAATTAAATATTACCTTACAACCAGGTAGATTTAGTTTATTTGGTACCACAAGAGATGATATTATTGTAGATAGTACTTATAATGCTGCTCCAGGAAGTATGAGAAAAATAATTCAAGAAACACTTTCACTCCAACAAGGATTCTTCCCCAATTATAAGGTTATTTGTGTATTGGGTGAAATGAGAGAATTAGGGGAAACTTCAAAAGTCGAACATGTTGAACTTGCAAAACGACTAATGGATAAAGTAGATACTATAATAGGAGTAAGCGGAGATACCGTAGCTATGACTGATTATCTTATCGGCCTAGAACAGCAAAACAAACATATATATTGGGTAGAACGCGCATTGGAATCTGTAGACGTCGTGCAAAATATCCTTGCTCAAGATCCAACTCAGAAGTATTTCATAATCTATAAGTCTTCTCAGTGAGAAATTTGGCTTGAGGAAGCAATAAAACCTTTTATAGATCCACTCTATCGGCCAGAACTCCCTAGACAAGATAGCTATTGGCTATCCAAAAAAGACTTTGTTAAAAAACGTTTTTTACCTTCGACATAATCCAATTTCAATGTCAGAATTATTTATGAATATCCGAACCTGGCTTTTACAACAGGAAAAACTTATTTTTGTTGTTTGAATTTTACTCGTAGTTCATATTGTTTTTCGTATTTTAAAAAATAATTTGAGAAAAAAATATTATACTACTCTAGGACTATGACTTAATAAGGAAAACAATGAAGATATTGTTTATTATTATAAAAAAAGATATATTTTAGATTCGATAAATTATCTGATTATTTTATGTCTTATCGTCTTTTATCTCTATTCTATAAATGTAAATTTTGGATTCTTCTCGGTAGCAATTTGAGCCTTCATTTTGATCATACAGCCTTATATCCAATCTTTGATTGCATATCCGATTATCACTACAAAATATAAAATTGGAGACACTATAAAAATTGAAAATCGCATTGGTGATATTATTTTTATAAAACCACTGATAACTTGATTTACCGGAAGGAACCTTATGGGTGAGCATACAGGCGAAGTGCACACTATTCCCAATAGTAAATTTATATCTACTGATGTTACGCATCTGTCTATCAAAGGCACAGATATCAATAAAAATTTGATTACTTTTATTTATAATTACGATGTATTCAAAGTACCATATCCTATTTTGCTAAATAAGGTGAAAGGATTCTTGCTCGACTTTTTACCAATGAGAAGCCTTGAAGAATGCGGTGCCTATAAGTCGTATATTGGACATAAGTTTAAAATTAGTTCTACATATGAAGGAAAAGATCTAAAAATTACCATCGCCTATCTAGAAAGCTTTAATGGAACAGCTTATTCTCAAGAACAAATAATCTGATTTATTGAAAATCTTAAGATTGAACATCCAACAAACATTGATATCAATAATAAAAATAATACTTAATATCAATTCATATTCTTTATTTACTATACTTTCTCTTATGCTACCAGTACAGACAGATACTCAGTTAGCTCTCGACACTAAAGTAAAAAAGCATGCAGTAGTAGATTTTTTTGAAACTGGCATTACTGATATGGGAAAAGAATTCAATAAAACCCTCAATTTCCTTATGGGATCAAAAGGACCAAAAGCCTCCATGATTACTAAAGAGCTCTCTGATTATGAAAACACTTTAAAAAAAGAGAGTGAAGATACAGTAAATACAATGAGCTAACAATAGACATTAATTCTTATTAATATTTTACTAGAAGATGACTGATTTTTTTTCACTCGAATCCTATGATTATGACTTGCCAGAAGATCTTATTGCCCAACAAGCGCATGATCCAGCTGATGAGTGTAAATTTATGATTATTAATAAATTTACTTGAGTAGTAGAACATAAAATATTCAAAGACCTCCAGAACCTCTTGGACTCTCAATCGGTGCTTTTTTTTAATAATTCAAAAGTACTTAAGGCTAGGATTCCGCTTTCCCACAAAGATATACGTGTATTTAATCCTTGATGAGAAGAAATAACTGTTGATTGAGAATTATTTTATCTATCTCCGCTCCAGGAAGATTATTATTTTCTTGTAAGACCAGGGTCAAAACTCAAAACTGGTACGACTATCAAAATTGACAAGTTTCAATTAAATATCGGTGAAAACTTTGAACACGGTAGAAGAATTTTTGTAGATGGTGATATTTTTGAACTTCTGGAAAAGTACGGACAAATGCCACTTCCTCCCTATGTTTCCTATGCTCAAGATAAAGTGGCTAGCTATCAACCAATTTTTGCCAAAACTCCCTGATCGGTAGCTAGTCCGACTGCTAGTCTTCATTTCACAAAAACATTGCTAAATTGATTGAAATCAAAAGAGATATGCACCGACTTCGTGACATTACACGTGGGTATAGGAACGTTTAAATCTATGACGAGTTCAGATATTAAAGAACACGTAATTCATCATGAAACCTGTGAAGTGGATAGTGATATTTTCAAAAGAATTATGAATTATAAACTGAACAATAAACCTATCATAGCAGTAGGAACCACATCGTGTAGGACCTTGGAATCACTTCCTTATCTGTGGTTGAAGATAAATGATCAGATTATTTCTGTTTGTGATACACAGACTATTCAATATTGGAATGAGCTGAGCTCTGGTTTGGATTCAAGCAAAACCTATATTAGTAACTACCGCATTGAAGGAGGGAAAATCCACTTTGATTGTTCTTTATATATCCTTCCTGGTTTTACTTTTAGCGTAATTGATCAGCTTATTACTAATTTCCATCTTCCCAAAAGTTCACTGATGGTATTGGTGGCAAGTTTTATGGGGTATGATCTAATGATGCAATGCTATGAGACTGCAATAAAAAACCACTATGCATTCTACAGCTTTGGAGATGCAATGTGGATCTATTAGTTTTATTGAATATTTGGAAGAAGCTGGTTCGTGTTGACTCGTGACTTGGGTTTATTCATCAAAGAGATTTTTGAAAGATTGAGGACTATTTTCTGGATTTGGCTGTTCTTCGTAATTATAATCCTGATTGATAGTAGTTTGTCTATGATTGTAGCTTACATTAAGCTTATAATTTCTTTGCAAGAACAGATAATCTACTACTAGACCGATAAGCAGCAACCCCCCCAGATAGTAATACCCTCGTCCTATGTTGGTTGTTTGTGTAAGACTTGATCTCAAATGAAGTATGATTTCTCCGAAGAAAATAAGAAGAAAGAAGATAGTCCCTTTGAGGAAGAATCTTGCATAAATATCGTTTCCTATTCCTGTAAATTTCAAAAATAACGATTTAAACTTACCATTGATGCTCATTCCTGTATTTACCACTAGTATAATTAAGATACCAATACTTGTTTTTCGATGTTCAAGACCAACCAATCTAATAGCTTGAGCTGAATCTTGACTTGTTACTGGAGCTATGTATGCAATAGGAAAGAGAATTATACCGACAAAAAATAAAATCACTATAAGAATATTGAGTTTATCAAAAATTCACAAGCCAGAGACTGCTTCAGAAAACTTAGATCATTTATGTTTAAGCATGAATTCGTAGTATTAATTCATAAATACACGGTATTAGGTTTTTAGTTTTATTCTTTATAATCCATAACTACTTTTTGTAGTTTTTCAAGTACTTTTTTAGCATGGTCTGGAGCTGATATGTTTTTTCGTTCTTCGATAATTTTACCGGCTTTATTTAAGAGAAAGGTGCTTCTTACTGTGCCCATATACTTTTTACCAAACATTGATTTTTCTGCCCATGTTCCATATTTCTCATGTAATTCTCCTGTGTCATCAGTAATAAGCTGAAAATTCAGTTTATTTTTTTTCATAAAACCACAATGAGACTTGTGACTATCTTTTGATATTCCGATAATCTGACAACCAAGTTCTTGAAACTTATCGGCTATTGACTGAAATTCTAAAGCTTCTAAAGTGCAACCAGGTGTGTTATCTTTGGGATAGAAATACAATATTGTGTACTGAGACTGATCCAAGAGTTGTTGGAATGAAACCTGTTCTTCTTCTTGTTTTGCATTTGTTATGGAAATCAGCATCTGATCAAAGTTGAGATATAAAAACTTAATATTTTTCACACTTTATAGTATCTTTCTCGATACCAAAGGCAACTAATTGATCAATGATTTCATTCACAATTTCTGGTTTTCCGCAAATATAGCATAACACTTCTCCTTGCTTACCTTGTAACCAGTCTGCAAACACCTCATTAATCTTTGTTGTCACGTAACCATTGTATTGATTAGGATAAATTTGCTCTTCCTGACGAGAAAGACATAGCGAGTTAGAAACTTTATCATTGGTATAGGTTAGCAATGGAATTTGTTCTTCAGGAAACCATTGTTCAGATTTTTCTCCATGAAGATGTAAAATATTCTGATATTTATTTGACTCTAATAAAGCTGAGAATATGCCATAAATTGGGCTAAGACCGCTACCTGTAGATATTAGCACAAAATTTTTATCACTTATATCTTCTGGTAATTTCATATGTCATAGAGCTCAGATGACAGTTATTTTTTCTCCAATTTGAGCAGTATTCCAAAGTCGTTCCGTAAATACTCCACCAGGAACTAATTTAATAATAAATCAAATGGTCTGATATTTTTGATATTCAGAAAAAGTGGTCGCTATGCTGTAAGATCTTTTTACTAGTGCCCCATTGATTTCTACCCAAATCATGACAAACTGCCCTTCTTCAAAAATAAACTCAGGGTCATTAAGTTTTATTCTTACAAAATCCACTTGATGATTTGGGGAATAACTATGTGAATCAAGAATTGCTTCGTATTGTTGAGGTTTATGCATGCAAAACAGTTAAAATAAGCAAAATCGGTGAGACAGAGATTCGAACTCTGGGACCCTTTCGGATCACACACTTTCCAAGCGTGCGCTATAGACCACTCAGCCATCTCACCATACTTCTTAGATAATTGTTTACAAAAATTCTTTGAGAACTTGGAAGAACTTCTCAATATCCTGTTTCGTAGTATAGATATAGAATGAAATTCTTAGACTAGGTGTAGTTATTTTGAGATAATTTGCAAGTGGATAGGCACAATGACCGCCTACTCTCGTGCATATTCCCTTTTTATTAAGTTCTTCATTCAATTGAATCATAGACTGAGAGCTATTCTTAATCAGAAAGGTAAAGATTCCAATTCTATTTTCTGATTGGAGATTGATACATTTTATCTTGTCAGACACTGTCTGACAAAGTTCCAAAGTATAATCAATAAGCTCCTTTTCGTATACTTCCCATCGTGAATATCCTCAGATGGACTCTCGATATTCCAAGGCGTAATATAAACTCACAATGCTAATAATATTGGGTGTACCTATTTCGAACTTTTCAATGTTAGTTTTGAGAGAGTGTTTTTCCATATTTACTTCCTCAACGATCCCCCCTCACAACAGTAAGGGCTCAAGTAAGCTTATGAAGCTATGTTTGATGTATCCAACCCCAAGTCAGCTATAGGCCAAGAACTTGTGAGCAGAGAAAACTAACATATCACAGTCGAGTTCTTTCACATCAATCTTGTAATTTGGCACTGCTTGGCTTGCATCTACGATAAACAAGCAATCTTTTCAGATTATTTTTCTTAATCACTGAATTTGATTTTTTACTCAAAGCACGTTGGAACAAAGGCTAAGAGATACTAAGACAGTTTTGTCAGACAAATTTGAAACAATGTCTAGACAAGAAATTTGAAAGTCGCTATCTAAGCCTATCCACTTGATAGACAGTTCAAACTTTTGTGCGAATTTCTGTCGAACTAAAATATTTGCATGATGTTCTGCAACACTGAGCATTATTTCTCCTCATTTTTTAAAATAACCACTCGTCGCAAGTGATTGAGCAATCATATTCATACAATAACTTGCATTATGAGAAAAGAAGACTTCATTTGGCTTACAGCCTATAAGATTCCCTATTTTTTCTTTTGTCTTATAATACAGATTATCAGATTTTTCTGCTAAATCATAAGATCCACGTCCTATATTTGCGTAGGATTGTGTGATATATTCATTGGTTTTCTCTAGTACATAGGATGGTTTTTGGCTACTGGATGCACTATCCAAATACACTAATTGTGGATTATTTGAAAATATTGGGAAGTCTTGACGACGTGAAGACATAAAATATATATTTAAATACTTAAAAATTCTTTCAGCTTATCCATATCATTTCGAGGTGTTTTACCATAGTTAGTAAGTAAAAATTTCTCATGACCTTTACCAGCAAGAATAACGATATCGTTCTTCTGAGCAAGGCTGAGAGCGAGCTTGAGGGCGTACTCTCTCGTTGGCTGTATGAAATAGTTATCTCCTTCTTTACGAGTTATTCATTCATTAATTTGAGATATAATACTATAAGTACTTTCGGTTTGAGAATCATCTTCAGTTACGATTACAATATCGGATAGCTGATCAACTATTTTACCCATCTCAGATCTTTTATATACATCTCTGAGTCCTGGAGCCCCAAATAAAGTAATCACTCTCCCGTTTCATTTGGTAGTTTTTGTATATTCAAGCAATGATTTGAGAGCAGCTGGAGTATGTGCAAAATCAACAATATAATGAATATCCTTATGATTTAATATATTTACTCTGCCATCGACAGGTAAAAATTCTTCGAGGGACTTAATAATCTTCTCCATATCTATCTCCACGAGGATTCCCGTACTAATAGCCGCAAGCGCATTGTAGACGTTAAATTTGGCTGGTAATTGGAGCGTAAGCGGATAATTCTTCCCAAGATATCTTATCTCACAAGTAGTATGATCAAGTTTTTCAACAATGTTCTCAGCTTTCAGAGTACTTGAAAGATTGATTCCATAATCCATCTGCTTATCAAATATCATTTCAGTAAGCCATTTTCTGCCATATTCATCATCTTTTGGCAATACAGCAAGTTTATTCGTCAGATTATTTTTTAATACATTTATAAAAAGTTTTTTCTTTGTGTCAGCGTAATCCTCCATATTATCATGAAAATCAAGATGTTCTGGAGTAATATTGGTCAACACCCCACATGAAAACGATATTCCTTCAAATCTTGACTGAGAAAGACCGTGACTAGACGTCTCTATAACCGCATAGTTGAAACCTTGATTTTTAGCTTGAGCAAGGAGCTTATTGAGATCATAGACATTGAGACTGGTCATTTTTGTATCATTGAAGTTGGTCTGATCTCCAAATTTGATATTAGCAGTGCTTACCATTACGCAGTTACCAAGGTTGGTTTGAATAAGATGGTGAATAAGATTACAGGTAGTGGTTTTCCCATCTGTACCCGTTACTCAGATCACAAACATCTGTGAACTTGGGTTACCATAAAGCATATTAGCAAGATTACCGTTCATTTTATGCCATACACTATATAAGAAAGTATTTTTTATCAGCGGAAACCATATCATATCCCAAAATATAATTTTTTTGAATATTCACAGAAGTTTACGCATAAGATATAAGTGTAATAGTAAAGCTAATGTATCTTATATTTGATTGTTGTGAAATTTCAAGAACAACTGAAAATACGATTTACTTCCTAGTTCGTTATAATTCCCAATCTTTGATTGAAACTGAAGTCATAATGATTATGTTAGCAAGAATATTCTTTTATAAACTGAAGAACTGTAGGGGGTTAGTGTAGTGGTTCACACAACGGTCTTCGAAACCGTTATGAGCAGTTCAAATCTGCTACTCCCTGAACTTATAATTATATTAAAAATTCATTAGTTAATAGTCATATGACTATTTTTTATTATATGAAAAAGCGCCAGTAAAACCTGACGCTTTGGGATTTGATATTTTTTGATGTAGTCATGCGTTGTAAACTTCTTTCTGAAAAACCAGAATTTCTTCGATTTTCTCAAATTTATTAGCTGAAGTCATTATGACTCCTTGTGCTATTCCAATGTAAACATCATCTTTATCATATTGAAGTAGTTTTAATACCTCAATTATGTAAAGATAAGGTGCTATAAAGATCAAATTATCTTTATGATCTTCGATCTTTTTTACCATCATGAGTGGATTGAGTCTTTCAGTCAATACTAGATAAGGGCTTTCCCATAAACAAGTGCTTGAAGCTCGACTAATCCCTTGAGCAGTAAATTCGCAGCTGTAATCATCCAATGATAAAATATCAAATTCTACGAGTGGATACTTTGTCTTCAGTAATTTTTCTTCAAATGTTTCCATTTCTTTGTCGCCCTTTTGAGATAAACCTCTTGGAGAGCTACTAAAAGCTGGCACGAGCACTACAATTTTTTCTTTCATGTTTTTTTGTTTTTTATTACACAGATATTAATGAACTTATTTAGTGAAGATTTTTTATATTTTTAAAGATGGAGAACGCAAGACTCAATTAAACTATTTTTCCACTCCCCTAATTTTCTTTTTCTTTTCTCTCTTTTTCTGCATTGTGATAGTTATTAATAGCAGTGTCAAAGTTTGTCGTACTTTATTTATCCCTTATTTAAGCTATTTTATGAGATACTTTTTTAACTTTGTCGTAGTGTGTCTAAGTTTGTCATATATCTATCAACCATCAATTTTAGTTAACTCTGAGGATTTTAGTTGAGAAAATCAAACTGGATTTATTTTCTCTGAAATGAATGAATCAGGAACTCAAATTCCAGACTTTCCTGCCATTCCTGAAATTCCATCAGGACAAATCATTCCTATTGATCCACCTGTAGATGTTCCTATAGAAGTGCCTCAAGTAAATACAGGAACTTTGCCTATATGAAGCGGAGATTTGAATACTTGAATCATAGTAGTCCCTGTTACAACCTGATTACAATACGGAGACATTATAATTACTGAGGTTTTCCCTTCTTCGTGAAACTGCCTTGATGAGTTTGTTAAACTTCATTTTAGTGTAGCCTATCAATGAATGGTAGAGCTTTATGGATTGGGTACAACTTCAGCAAGTGTAAAAGTATTTGTGGATGCATGAGCATGAGAAGATCTGATTATAGCTGATAGTATTGCAGGCATGATTCCCAATGATAACATCTTGCTTGTATCTACGGTTACCTTGACCAATGGAGGTGAAGTTCTGAAGGTAATAATTTCATGAACAGTGCTTGATGAAGTGAAGTATAGTGGCTTGGTGGGGACTCAATCTCTCGTATATACCCAATTGAGTGGAGCTCAAAGACTCTTTACTACAAACATTCCAGGATCTCCTGCTACTACTTGTAATGTTCTTCCCTCTCCTGTTCAGCTTACCTGAGGACTGTGATATTGTGATATCAAACTTGATCAGATGTCGTACCTTGGAACGGGCTCTTATAGCCTATCTTTTCAATCTGTCTGACAAAGTTTGACATGATGTCTAACTAATAATTCACTCTCAGGTGAACGAATTGTTAATGGTATATCTTTACCGCTATCCCAGTGTACATTGAATATACAAACACAACTGGGAGCAAATATTGTAGAGCTGAAACTCTATGGTAACAATGGAACACTCTCTTGTTATGATCAATTCGTGTTTGCTACAAACTATGATATCGGAACCGTAAAACAATATGTAACTTCAAATACAGGTTCAGAAAAGGAAGTATGTAAAGAAGCCCCTAACTCTCAAAATTATTCAGATTGCGGACTCCAATTTCAGTGATCAAAACTTTGATTTTTTGCTGGTTATTCTTTCAATTTTGTTTCTGTATTACATGGCAAACAACTTTCAAATACTCAAAAATCATATACCTGTAGTATCGATATGGGAGATGGAACCTATCTCGACCAGTGTAACCCACCGAGTTATATTTATCAAAAACCATGAATTTATTCCGTGAATCTTGAAATCCTTGATAAAAACACCAATACATTGCTCTGTAAAACAAGAACATTTGTCAACGCCCCAATCAAGAAAACTGAAGCAACAAACTGGTATGAGTATCGATATGCTCTCAATATGAAACTCTCTGACTATTGCGAAGCAGTAAATCTGGATGGTCAGGATCAATATGAAACTGAAGAAGATGCTCCAATTTGTAGTATTGCTTCCGTAAAAGAGCTTTGTGCTAGCCTTCAGACGACAGGTTACGTTGAGGTAATTATTCCCACTGAGCAAGTAGAGGGTTCTCAATGCGATACAGGACTTCAGGATCTCAGATTATATTCAGTACTCCCCAATCCCAAGGGATCTGATAGCGAATTTGAACAGTTCACGCTTTATTACTCTGGTTTGAATATGTTGTCTGACATGTCTAACTACTCTGTCCAAGTAGGCAAGAAGAGCATAGTTTTGAGTGGTAGTACCGCTTGATCAAGTTTTATTACTTTCACGGGTGGGTGGTCATTGGTAAACAATGGAATGTGTATAACTCTTTCTCATAGTTCATGTGGAATCATTCAGAAACAGTGTTATCCTACAGTAAAAGAAGGGCAGGAATATATATTTGGAATGACAGGGGAAACATTGAACACAGAATCAACTCCTTCAAGTGTTAAAACCCGTATCGCCAAGCTCAACAATAAAATCACTGCACCGCAGTTCAAAAGCAGTACAAACAAGAAAGTGGAGCTAAGTTGTTCAGAAAAAATAAGTATTGCCAAACAAAAAGAGAAAGTAAAATATGATAAACTCAAAGTGTCCAGAGCCAATGATAAGATAAAATATAAAAACTCTCTCGATTTACGAACACTCAAAGAACGCATAGCAAGAAATAATCGATCCTTGTATGAAAAAATGAATAAAGTGATCCTACAGACCCTCAAAGCAGACCGACCTTGAGTGTTGGAACAATCCTCCATCAATTCAGTCGCCAGTTCAGCGCATTTTCTGGAGTCCTTAATTAGTTCAGGTTATATATACACTATCAAAGATTCCATAAAACATAGTTATAAATACCTCAATAATATTTGATCCTATCTCAACCAAAAAGAAAATCCAACTACATTGGATATTGTTTATTCTGATCTAGGAGACTACCTACAGCTTCTAAATCGATATTCGATCAATAAAGAGAGCGTTCAGAAGATTAAAAAATAGTGTCAATCTGATTTGTAAATATGATTTTAGAATACTTTCAATTGTACTCTCAGTTGTTTTAGTTATTGTTTTCAGATCATTATTAAATTTACAAATTATTGACGAATCAATGAAAATTAATGCTATTATATTGTGACTGAGTACTTGTTTACTGCTATGAGTTGGTGGTTGTACTTTTTGACCAGAACAAAAAAATGACTCGGTAAAAAATCCTGATTCAGGTTATTCACTTGAAGATTTACAAAAACATATCAAAGATGAATCAACCAAAAATCCTGAAATAGCTTACCAAGAAAATAACAATGTAGACAATCTGTATGTATTGGTAGATTATTTACTGAGTGACTTTCAATACGAGAAGGCTGGTAGCTATTTTCAAGAGCTTATTGGTAAAACCAATGATCGAGATAGAGCCAGACTTATGAAAATTTTGATAAATAAACTCAATCCAGATCCTTGATACTACGACGTCATAAGTAATTTTCTCAAAGGTTATGTAGAATCATGAACTATCGCAAACGATGATGCAATATATTATAGTTTCACGCTCGATCTCCTCAATGATAAATTTAATAAAGAATCAATTAATAGTCTAACTGGAAAATATACAGTGTTTAAGAACGATCTGCGAAAGCAATATGACAATTATCTGAGTTATAAAGACGTTTCTGATAATTATCTCACTTCTTTGTTTGCTGTGACTTATTTCAAGCGTCAAGAGTACGGTGTTGCTAAGAAGCTTTCTGAAAAAGTAATAGCTAAAGATCCAAAATATATCCTACCCTACCAAATCAAGGCCTACGTAGGGCTTATCACTAAAGAATATGAAAGTGCTAAGTCTTCTTTGGATATATTGGTGCAAATCGATGCGGATAAGCTCGAACGATATCAATTTTTATTGTGACTTATCAATTACAATAAAAATGATCTGACGCAGTCACAAAACTACTTCCTACAGATGAAGTCGCCAGTACTTAGAAAAGAATGATTGAGATATCTTATTGATCTAGAGAAAAAACAAAGAGCGGTATCAATTGAAAATGGAAGTCTGAAAGTCGATGGTTTTGACGAGCACGACAAAGCTATACTGAGATATCTTGAAGAATTATTTGCTCACGATTCGGCATCTTTAGTTCAACTCAAATCTATTGATTATCAAACTGCTTTTGATTGGTACATCTATGATAGATTGCTTGTAGGAAGCGGAGGAGCCAACACCATCAAAAAATTGTATCTTACCTATCCTGATGTATTGGATACCGCTTTAGAAAACTGTACAAACTATCTGAGCGGTGAGCAGTTTGTATGTCAGTACTGACAAGTAGGTAAACTACTGATTGACAGTAAATGGCCAGAAGCTATAAAGTTACTGATACCATTAGTAAAAAAATACCCACAACGACAGACTTATTATATTATTGGGCTTTTGTACAAAGAACAAGGAAACCTAGAAAGCGCAAGAGCATACTTTAGCAAAGCACTCCAGACAGTCGATGTCAATCAAAAATCCCAGTTGTCAGACATGTTATTGGAGATACTCAATACTCAAGGTGGATCGTAATATGAATAGAAGTAATGTTTGTAAGCAAAAACTTATAATACAGTATTGCATATTCAAAGTTGCTAACGCGATAACAATAAAGATAACTATCATCAAGAGAAAAATATCATAAAACATACAATTATATTCTGAAGTTCAAATTTATTATACTGTGCCAAAAACATTCTCTATGAATATTCTTGCTGTTTCTTACTCCAATATAGGTCCTTTCGAGAATCAGATTATTACTCTTATTCTCAAACCGGGAACCTTTCTAATCAAAGCCCCAATTGGTTCTGGAAAGAGTTTTTTGTTTTTTGATGGGCTGGTATATGCTTTGTATGGCTATAGCAAGCGTGATATGCTCAATGTAAATAGTAAGACAGGACGAACGAAGATATTGTTTGAAAATGATGATAAGCAGATATTTTTTATAGAAAGACCACTGAGCGGTAAAAAATGAGTAAAACTCTATCAACTCAAAGACAATGAAACACCTAACAGCCTTGCTGCCCAACAAATTCATACTCAGATAGAAGAAAAGTATAGCCATGTAGTCAATTGGGGTGTGGATTTTGCAGATGACCTTGATCTCAATTTGTTTGTGGAAGAGCAATTTCACCGTGCTATCGAAACACAGCAGCATATTGAATTATTACTTCCTCCCAAGAACGTTTTCCTCAATAGACATTTGCTGATGCAGGATAGTGAGAATCTATTTGAGCTACAGCCAAAAGCAAGGATTGACGTACTTAAGCTCATGTTTGGGCTTGATATGATCGATTCGGTAAGAGATCAGATTGGTGAGATAAAAAATAATCTGAAAGGGCAGCATAAGATTATGAGTGAATCCAAACATATTACTGAACAATATGATCGTTGGTACACGGATCTGAGTCAGTCTATTCAATATATCTATGATCAATTGGAATCGGTAAATGAATGATCAATCAAGGAATTAGATATGCTGAGTATGGAAACCATCAAAGATTTTGTTAATAATCCATTGTCTCGTAGTAGCGATAGCCTCCAATACGATATAGGTCAACGAAACCTAGACACACGAAGTCAGCAATTGTCTGACCACCATAAGACAAAACTCAAATATGAGCAACAGCTTCTCAATGTCCATACAGAGCAAGAAAGTCTTCAGAAAGACCTAGATAATACAATTGCAGAACACAAAGAATTACAAAAACTTATGGCTTGAGCCCATGAAAATGATGATAATACATCGACACAAGAAGTGAGCATGGAAGACCTGAACGCTTTGATAGCAGCCAAAGAAGAGCTTATTATTCATATTGATGATCTCAATAAACTTGTAAGTCATGAAACTTGGAAGAAACTAGAAACAGAGTATCATCTGACCAATCCAGATCATAGTTTAGTGAGATTTGTGTGATTACTTGAGCAATTGATGCAAATAGGAAAGATAGTAAAAGCAGAGCAAGAGACAGTATTGGCTCAGCAATCTACCTTCCAAAGCAAGATTGAAAATAAATCTCAGCAACTTGAACATACCAAACAACAACTAGAATCTCACAAGCAGCAACTACGAGAGCAATCACAACAAAAACTGGAACATGAGGTTTCTACTGTCAAACAAAAGGTTGAGTCTACACAAAGACAAATAGATTCTTTACTTCTTCAGACTTCATCTTTGGATGAATCTCTTGCTCTCTACCAAAAGCAACAAAACAATAAAGTGAATACTCAGTGTACACTGGATCATGAGCACTGTCCGTCTGTAGATGCAATGATAAAAGCATGATCTGATAACTTGAGATTGCAAATAGAAAATAACAATAAGCAAAAAGAAATACTTCTTAAAAGTTTGAAAACAACGGAAACCCTATTGTTTGAACAGAACAGAGAATTGATGGAAGCGCAGAACTTACACGGAAAGTCCACAAAAGAAAAATTTGTATACACAGGAGAGCAATACAATAAGCTTGTCCATCAAGTATCTCTACTTGAAGTGGAAGGTCTGACAGATCAAGAAAAGATTGAATCATGAGTAATTGAAGGAAAGATTACTAAAATATCTAATAAACTGGAAAGTGTAAGAAATGATTATAAGAAGTTTTCTAGCCTAGTTAGTGCCCAACAACTGGAGGATTTTACCAATTCTCAAGCTCAACTTGCTACGCTTACAAATCAGATTATTTCTACTCAATCCCTTATCCAAAAATCTCAAGAACAACAGTTGATTAGGGCAGAAAACAAATCTAAAATTGAGCAAATTAGTAAACAGATGCTCATACTTCAAGAACAGTTGGACAAAAAATATACATTGTCTGACGAGCTTAAGATTTTGCTTCAAGATCCACTTTATACTTTATTGGGCTCCTTGGAACAATGAACTAAAAAGCTTGAAAACCTATTAAGCAAGGCTCAAGACCTACTGACTGAGAAAATAAGAATTCAAGATCAATCCCTTAAGATCAAAGCTGACGTAGACAAAGCGACACTCTTACATACTATATTTGGTAAAGAGCTCACACTATATGTACTCAAATCTTATATACCTTTACTCAATGAATATATCAATGCCTTCCTTGCTAAGGTAGTTTCCTTCCAGCTCAATATCTCTGTTAATGAAGACGGTGATGAACTCGAACTCATTATCGAGGATGAATTTGGCGCTAGAGAGGTAAAAAGTCTCAGTGGCGGACAAAAGACTGTTTTGAGACTTTGTTGGATATTGGCTACAAGCGTGGTGTTTAGAAATAGTTTCTTATTATTGGATGAGACAATAAATAATCTGGATGAAGCAATTATATCCAATGTGGCGGAATTGCTTACAGACTATGTAAAAAAGCACAATATTAGTTTTTATACTGTGACTCATAGCGCACAGATACAGAATATGAGTATACGGGATGATACTATAGAAATAACTGCTCCTATGCCAATATCTTCTGTATAAGTCTACTATTTCAATAAGTACTATTGGTCCTATTACTATATAACTATTGCACTATTATATTGCTTGATTAATTAACTCACTAAAAAATATCCTTTCAAACATCATTTCAAACATCATTTCACTTATTCTGTCATTTCAGCTACAATCAGGAACAAATATTATCTATTGTCAATTTTTTCTATAACATTTTGTCACACTAGCACAATTCAAACGTATGAATGTGTAGTGATATCTCACAAACAGCTATTGATTTACATATTGTATTCATTACTGTTGTGGGTAAGTCTTTACTGTGGAGACAGTATATAAGACATAGTCATCACGACTTTAATTATTATTTTTATTTTTATTTTATCTATTTTGCGGATGAAAAAATTGGTATTATCAGCATTATCTATCTTAGTAGCAGCTACAAGCGTATTTGGATTCGCTCCGTTGTTTACTCAAGCTTATGATGCAGAGTATGTTGCAGCCTTTGATTGGGCTAAAGAAAATTGATTAACTAGTATGCCTGATGCTGATGCATTCGGTCCATACAGAAATTTGACTAGAGAAGAGTATTCAAAATTCATCGGTAAGTTCGGTCAAGATTTTCTCTGTTTAGAGGAAAATCCAGAAGCTAACTACATGTATGATGATGATGCTCAAATCAGTCCTTACTTAGCTGACGCAGTAGTGTTAGCAAGTAAATTAGGTCTTATGAGAGGTAGCGATGGTAAGTTCTACCCATCTACTTTTGTATCTAAAGCGCAAGTTTTGGCTACATTGGTAAGAGGTATGCAAGACTACATGGATGAAACAGTTACTCCATGGTACGCTAACTATCATGCTTATGCATATGAAAACGGTGTTACAACTGTTTCAGATGTAAACAGCTTCGATAGACCAGTTTCTAGATATGAAGCATTATTGATGCTTTATAGAGCTAGAGGTTATGATTGCGATACACAAGTTATCGTTCCAGATACTGACACTGGTACTGTAGTTAACGGTGACTTAACAGTTACTAGATCTGACTCAACTCTCGACAAAATCTACGTTCCAGGTACTGCAAACAATGTTAAGGTTGCAGAATTAGACTTGAGAGCTGGAGGAAACGGAGGATCTGTAAGATCTATCAAATTCAAATTATTGCCTACTTTAGGTAGTAGAATGAATGTTAAAGGAATTTCGATTTCTGATGAAAACGGTTTAAGATTGACTAATGTACCTACTTTCAACGCTCAAGATGAAGCAACTGTAGTATTCAACCAAGCTAATGGATACAACGTTCCTGCTAATTCTACAATGAAAGTTCGTGTATTGATCGACTTATCTGGAAGTATCAATGAAATCTTAAGATTTGGTATCGTAAATCCTACTGATATTATCTCTTTGAATAGTACAATTGGTGGAAATTTCCCATTAGTTTCTAGTGAAGTAAATACTACACAGTATTCTGCTCAAACTATTAACTTCGTTGGTGGATCTTCTACACTTCCTGGTCCAATTACTAATATTGTTTCTATCGGAGACACTAATAAATCATTGGGTAGATTTGAATTAAACACTTCAAATACATCTTCAAGAGATGTTCTTGTTAAATCTCTTACTTTGAGAGCTACAAGAAATATCGAAGGAGTTGTTGGAAATCTCAAATTAGAAACAGGTACAGGAGTAGTTAATACTACTGTTGTAGTTGATGGTAAATACGTTACATTTGTATTTGCTGACACTAATGGTTATCTTATGACAAGAGGAACTTCTAAGACTTTCTATGTTAAAGGTGATATGATTGGTGGTGACGCAGGTGATTTTGTTCAGTTCTACTTAGATGAGAACAGAGATCTTGTTGCACTTGAAGAAGGAACTACTGCTTCAGTAAATGTTGTTGCAACAAATAAATTCTTCAGTTTGACTTATGCTTACAAAATTATTTCTGGTAGAACTCAAATCTCTAGAACTGATACTTTATTCAACACTAATATTCCTACTGACGAAGATGCTATACAAGTATTGAAGGCTAACTTCAACGCTAAAGCAGCTATGAACGTAGAAAAAATTAAAGTTATGGCTAAACAAAACGGTGTTCTTGGTTGTAATGTTGCAACTGCAGACAAGGATATTGAAAGAGTAAGATTGTATGTTAATGGTTACTATGTAGATGAAGATTCTTCTGCAACTCTCAATGGGAATTGTGAATATGAATTTGCATTCTACGGTCAACTTAATGCTGGTACTAATGAGTTCGACGTAAGAGTTGATACTCAAAAGACTCCACCTGCAACAATCAATGACAGTTACCAATTTACAGTTGATTCTAGTTCTATCGTATTTGGTAGCAATGCTGAATATGTAAGTAACGGTGATACTGTAATAAGTAGTGACGTTAATGGAAGCGCAGTAGGAAGTATCTTCTACCTCAAACAAGCTGGTGTAGATAGTCTTGCTCTTGCAAATCCTGCAAACCCACAAACTGAAGTTCTCAATGCTGATATGAAAGCTATTGAATTCAATCTTAGAGCTAGCAATGTAAGCGATCTCTTCGTTAATGGATTCACAGTAAATATGACTATCCCTGGATCTAACCCAGGTTATGTAGGATCAGCTCAACTTTGGGTTGGTGGTACATTGATCGCTACTGAAGACTTTGCTAACACTACAAGTGTTACATTCAATAGTCTTGGAGTTTTAGTTGCTAAAGCTAATAGTACTAAATTCACAGTAATGGTTAAAACATTCAATAGTCATCCTTCTGCTGGAAATCCTGATGCAAGATACTCTGTATCTGCCTTCGATATTACAGATACAAAAGGAAACACTATTAGTTCTCCAGCTACTTTACTCGGTAATAATATCGATGTTAAAGGTGCTGTAAATGTTGATGGTAACTTAGCTAACAGTGTTGCTACATCTATCATTCCTGATAGTGTTAGTGAATTTGTTAAAGTTGGTTCTTTCACACTTAGAACAGATTACAATAACGCAATGGTAAGAGAAATTGCTATGGCTAACTTAGCTCCAACTTTTGTTGGTACTAATGTTAACGGTACTACATTATCATGTGGAGGAGTTGCTCCTGCATATACTACACCTTGTGCTGATGCTTCAAGTGTATCTGATGGTATGATGGTACAATTAAGAAACGGTTCTGGTGTTCTTGGTGAAGGACAATTGATCAACGGTATTGCTTATATCGTGTTCAACAATCCAGTTGAAATCTCTTCATCTATGTCTAAAACTATGGACGTATATGTTAAAGGTAACAACACTATCAACAATGCTTCTGAAACTAACAAAGTTATTAAACTTGGTTTGTTACAAACTAACCAAACAGTTTCTATAGCTGGTGGTACTGCTCAAACATTAGTTACTCCTGTAAACAGTACAGTAGCTATTACTAGTACATTCAATAATATTATCTTGAATGCTCACTATGTAAGAGATACTAAATTCACTGTTGCTGGTTCTAATGTTACTACTCCACTCAATATCAATACTCCTGGTCAGACATTATTCAAAACTGACTTCGTTGTTGATAACGCTGGTGAAGCTTACTTGAACGCATTTGAAGTTGCATACACTTCTAACTTCGTAGTTACATCAATTGGTAATTTGAAACTTAAAATTGATGGAGTTGAACTTAATGGTGCTGATGTTGCTTTAAATGATGCTGGTACATCTGTAGAAGTTGAACTTATCGGTTCATACCTAAATGGATTCACATTGAGTCCTGGTACGCATACGATAGAAGTACTCGGAACAGTAAATGCTGGTGCTTTAAGCGCTTCAAATACTGAAAACGTTACTTTCTTCATTCCAGAAAGAGCTAATTCTGCTAGTTGTGCTACAGTTAGTCTTCCAGGTGCTTGGGCTCTAGGTGGTAATGCTTCAATTATCCGAAGTGACGGTGCTGAATCTACTTATTCTAATCTTGCTACTACAGCTGATTGGTTTAACGATTGTGGTATTGAAACTCTTCAATCTAACTACTACAAATTACAAGACTAATTCTATTCTCTGAATAGTACTAGAACAGTAAAATGTACAATGAACCCTCCCTTCATCGGGAGGGTTTTTTGTTGTTTATTTTATAACTTACATAGTGGGAAGTATAACAACGAGGAAAGCGTGATTCTATGAACTTGTGAGTGTAAAAATACATCAAGACACGCAGTATCTGTGATGCATTGAATATAAGAAAAAACACTGATGGCGAGTCAGTGTTTAGGGTATTCATTTTAGAAGTATTTTAGTAGTCACTGTATGATGATTCATCTTGATCTTCCTCATCAAGTGCATCATAATGCTTAAGACTTATTATATAAGCTAAGTGATTAATTAAGTTATCATTTGCTTGATAGAGATCTTTATTTTTCAATGATTTGTTGCTTTTGTTTTGAGTAAGCATAAGGTAATTTATATAATTTCCTATCAGCATATAAATCGCCATAGCTTGTTTTCCATCAGGATATTGATTAGCTATAAACCAAACTGCTGGTATTATTTTCATATCTATTAAGTCCACAAGAAGAGCATCAATACCTTGTGTATGATCCTTTCCGTAGAGAGTGGTAAGCATACTATTAACTATCTTTTCTTCTTCAGGGGAGTTGGAAACATATTCTTTAAGCCCATTCATAAATTTAACATATATATCATTCAGATCTTCTTGATATTCATGACCAAGTGCCGTATAAAAATTTCCCATATATTCAAACAAAAGATCTTTAAGTCCTTCACTTTCATCTTCTTCATCAGCGTATTCATTATCCATGTTTTCTCCTTCCGGTTCTATTGATTTTATCACAGAATGAGAATAATTATACTGTTCTTGAGCTTTCAACAAAGTTTGGAAAATTTGTTTTCCTACTACTTTTTGAAACTTCATATATTGAGGCTGATCTTTATCTACAATACTAGCTAATAAAGATTGTCTAATTTCTTGTTGTTTAACAGGTTGTTTAAATTTTCTTTCAATCTTTTGCAGCGCGTCTTTTCGTATATCAAGCTTTCTTACTTGATCAGCAAAATCTATTTTTTCGTCTTCAGTCCAACGAGATCATTGTTCATGATTGTTTTCTTCCATAATTGACAATTAAAAAAAATAGATACAAAATGTATACATTTTATAAATTTCATTTCAATGCCAATTTTAATTGGAAAAATTCTTTATAATCAGATTATATTAAATATCTTCAAATTTCATCCTATTAGCAATAAATCTAAGTTCTGCATCGCCAACTTCACCATTTCTATTTTTTCTAATAAGGACATCAGTAATTCCTTTTTTATCAGTATCTGGATCATAGTATTCATCTCTATACAAGAATACCACCAAATCAGCATCCTGTTCGATACTTCCAGAGTCTCTCAAATCACTCAAAATTGGTTTTTTATCTGGTCTTTTTTCATTCTCACGAGAAAGCTGAGAAAGTGCAATAATAGGGCATTTTAATTCTTTTGCCATTTCTTTGAGAGTTCTAGAAATTTCTGATACTTCTTGTACTCTATTACCCGCATACTTCATACCAGCAGTGTTGATCAGCTGCATATAATCGATGATCACAAGATCAACCTTACCTTTCTCAATTACAATCTTCCTGAGCTTAGATTTGATGACAGGAAGCGTGCTTGACTCCTCATCTATGTAGATATCAAATTCTGAAAGTTTAGCGATACTTTCTCCGATGGTAGTGTAATCGTCATCCGAAAGTAAACCTTTGGTAATATTGGTCATAGGGATCCCAGTTTCTGTACTCAAAAGTCTATCCACGATTGATTGTGAGGACATCTCGAGAGAGAAGAAAGCGATTGATTTCTTTTGTCCCAGAGCTGCGTTTAGCAACAAATTTAAAGAAAATGCTGTCTTACCCATAGAAGGTCTTGCTGCAAGGATGATTATTTCACCTGATTTAAATCCACCAGTAATTTTATCTAGTGATTCGTATCCAGACATTGTCTTACTATTTGCTATTTCTTCAGGATGATCTGCGATATACATGAGTTCTTCCACTCTGGTATTGAGAAGTTCGCTGATATGTTTGAGACTATCTCATTGATTGTATTGAACAAGTGAGAAAATTTGCTTCTCTATGGACTCGATAATGGCAGGTGTATCCTTCTCGCTGTACACGTCACCTATGATTCATTGCGAAACTTTGAGGATTGCTCTGAGTACAGATTTTTCTTTGATAATTTTTCCGTATTCAGCACACACTGAAGGAGTGATTAAATATAAACTGATATCATAGAGATAATCAGTTCATCAGATTATTTCTAATGTTCCATTTTTAATAAGCTGATCACTGAGCGTGACCACATCTATCGTTCTTTTGCTGTTTCTGAGCTGAGTCATAGCCTCAAAGATGGAAATATGCTCTTTTTGATAGAAATCAGCTGGCATTATGCCCAATCCGTCAAGTAAATACATACTATCGTTATCCAGAAAAATACAGCTGAGTACTCATTTTTCAGCGTCTGTATTGTGAGGAGGAAGTTTGATGTCTGAGATATCCATGCACCACTAAGAAAAATTAGTAAATTATTCCATCACGTAAAATTCGATAACATCATTGAGTTCTATTTTCTTGCTTACTCTGGCTTTCATACCACATTCGTATCCTGTTCCTATTTTATCTACATTTTCTGGTCATTTTTGTAGTGAAGTGATTTTACCTGTATCTATGATTTCATTTTCTGGTCCTCTCAAAAGTCTGAAATAAGAGCCATTTCTAGCTTCTCCTTCAAAGATTTTACCTCCGAAGATAGTATCATTACCTTTACGATAAAATACTCCAAGTACATTGAGTTTTCCTATTTGCACTTCTACTGGATCGTGTCTAATGCTTCCTTTCACAATAGCATCAAGATAATCTGCGATTTCATAAATAATATTGAAAGTCTTGAGAGTTACTCCCATTTGATCAATTTTTACTTTGATTGGATTGGAAACTGAAATTCCAAATCCGATAAGTAGACCATTACTGGCTTTAGCAAGATCAAGGTCAGATTCAAAGAAGTTACCTACATCGCTATGCACTATTTTGAAGCTAATATTATCTGGTAATACTATTTCTCCGATTGCTGCTTTGAGGGCCTCGAGACTACCTCGGCTATCTGCTTTGATGAGCAAGTTGATTTGTATTTGTTCTCCTTCTATAATCTTATTTACAATAGAATTTACAATGGTTTCTTGAGGAACATCTACAGCTGCAATTCTTAATTTAGCTGTTTTCTCATCCTTCACTGATTCCGCTAATTTACCAGCTTCTGGAACGTCATTGACACCTAGAACCATTATTGGGTCACCTCCCGTAGCAGTTTTGATTTCTTTCCCTTTCCGATCATATATCTTCTTTATTTTACCAAAAGTATTGTATATTCGTAGGATATCACCTACTTTGACAGTACCAGTCATGACGATCATAGTAGTCATTACACCCTTTTGAATATCCTTGTGTGCCTCTAGAACCACACCAATTCCACTTCTTTCTGGATTACATACAAGTTCTGATACTTCAGCATGAAGAAGAATTTGATCCATAAGATCGTCTATTCCTTGCCCAGTAACTCCTGAAACTTTCACCAATGGTATATCTCCACCTCGATCTTCAGTGATAAGACCGTGTTCAGAGAGTTGTGTTTTAATCATTTCTGTGTTATCAATTCCTTTATCTATTTTAGTTACTGCTACGATAATTGGTACGTTTGCTGCTTTGGCATGGTTGATTGCTTCCACAGTTTGTTTCATGATTCCATCGTCTGCTGCTACTACGATAATAACAATATCTGTAATTTTACTTCCTCTCGCTCTGAGTGACGTGAATAATGCATGTCCTGGAGTGTCAATAAACGTTACTTTTTTACCATTATGAATAATCTGAGAACCTCCGATTGACTGAGTGATACCTCCGTGCTCTTTGTTAGCAATAACCGTCTTACGAAGATAATCAAGAAGAGTAGTCTTACCATGATCCACATGCCCCATGATAGTTACGATAGGTGGTCTTTCTTCTTTAGTTTCACTTGATTTATCAAGTTCCAAAATAGATTGGAGGTTTCCTTCCAAAATATCTACTACGCCAGCACTTGCTGATTCTTTGATTACTTTGATTTCAAATTCCATAGCGATAAGTGTAGCCGTCTCAAAATCAATACTTGAATTGAGTGAAAGTAGCATCTTGTTCGCGATGAATTTTTTGATCACGTCTGCGATTGGAACTCCCATTTTTTCAGCAAATTCTTTTACTGTTACGCTGTCTCCCATTATAATTTCTTCTTTTTTAGATATAGTATGTGATACTTTATAATCTGTAGTGCTTGTTACTCCTCTTTTTGGTCCTTGACGTGATGATCCTCCTATTTGTTTTTGACCTCCGCTTCATCAAGTTCTATTGAATACTACAGCTTGGCCAGTTGCCAATCTTCTTCTTTCTTCTCGTGAACCGCCGATAGTTACTCTTGGTGGATGAGGTTGGGCGAAGCGTGAATTATTTGAAGCAGCTGAGTCTGCCGTAGGAGCACTCGATACTCTGGGCGCCTGTTCCACTCTTTTTTTACTATTTTTACCTTGTTCAAAAGAAATTTTGTTTGCCGAAGAAGGTGAGTATTTTTCTCTTTGTGTAAATCCTCCTGGTTTTTGACCAGGTCTACTTTGAAAGTTATCTCTTGCTTGTGCAGGCTTTGCTGGAACATTTTCAGCTCTTTTAATTATTGTAGCATCTACAGTCCCAGATATTTCTTCTTTTTTCTCTTCAGACTTTGAAATTGATGAATCTGTTTTTTGATCAGAATCGTTATCATCTGTTTTCTTTTTGATTGCTGTTTCATCTGTTTCGTTTGCAGAAGCAGTTCCAGCGCTTTTTTTTTCTTTTTTTGATAAACCTAAACCACCCAAAAAATCGTCATCTTGCGTAGTTCCTCAAAGTAACAACATACTATCGTTTGTAGTATCGTCATCAAAAAAAATAATAGTATCGTTTGACATAAAGAAGTAATTCCAATAAATAATGATATCGGATTGTAAAGATGTTCTGTGTAAATACAAGAACAAAAAGCAACAAATTGTGCTTTTACTGTTGTATCCTGTAGTTTTGGATTTTTTCTAAAGAAGAAATTTGATTATATTTTTATGATCTGAAAAGAATCAGACTGGTCTAACATTTTGAATCATTTTGCTTCAATTTTAGTTCTCAGGCTATCTGCTAATTCCCAGTTTTTTTCAAATTTTGCTTGTCGACGTTGGTCAGCTAAATTTTGTACATCCGCAGGAACAATAATCACTTCTGCTCATTCCTCATTCGATACAAGATTAAAAATACTGTTGAGACGAGTAGAGACACCATGCTTATGAAGATTAGCTAAAAATACTGGAGTATTGAGATCTTGGAGGAGAGGAGCTATTACATCATCATAAGGATAGCCTTCGTCTTCTACCAATTTGAGTCCTTTTCTTCCTTTTTTGGCAGCTTCGAGTCCTTCCCATGTGAAATCTTGGAAAGATCTATAGTGAGCTTGATAAAAGAAATAAACAAGGTCTTCGCTTTGATATCATTTTTCTAAAATCTGTCCTAAAGTATAACCATTTTCTAGAGATTTAGAAATTTTCTGTCAATTAGAGTTGAGAAATTGCGAATGAAGTCGATAATTTACTCGTGGTTTATCACAGGTAGAGCATTCAGATTGGGCTATTTCATTGGTATGATGGACGGCGATATGATCTATTCCACCCGTATGAATATCAAAATGTTTCCCCAAATATTTGGTTCCCATGGCACTACATTCAATATGCCAACCTGGAAACCCAATTCCTCGTGGACTTCCTCGCTCCATATCACGCTTCTTTCAGCTTATATTAAATTTCCATAATGCAAAATCTGTAAGATTACGCTTCCCTGCGTCTTCCACTCTTGATCAAGATTGCAAACCTTCAAGATGTTTTTTTCCTACGAGCACGCCATAATCAGGCATTTTCTTTGTATCAAAGTACACTCCATCATTTTCTATAACATAGGTATAACCTTTTTGTTCGAGCACTTGAATCATGTCAATCTGTTCCGTAATATGGTCAGTCGCTTTTGGTAAGATATCAAATTGTATGTTGAGTTTTTCTAGAATATTCATGAATGTCTGTGTATACCTTTCTGCTACATCTCGTGCTGTAATTCCCTCTCTGCGAGCGCCTTTTTCCATCTTGTCTTCTCCTTCGTCTCCATCTGAAACCAAGTGTCCAACATCTGTAATATTCATGACATGAGTGACAGGGTATCAAGCTATATTTTCAAGCGTTTTCTTGAGTAATCCGCAAAACACAAAATATCTGATATTTCCAATATGAGGTTCACTATAAACAGTAGGACCGCAAGAATAAATTTTTATGTTATTCTTATCGATTGGAATAAATTCTTGCAATTCACGTCACAAAGTGTTGTATAATGTTAATTTCATGCTTATCTAAAGGAGTAATTAAAATCAGTAAGACGATGATAATATCAAAATAGTTGTCAAAAACAATGAAAGAATACTTGACATTGTAGTAGAATTTATTTATATTATAGTATGTGAAATAAATTGAAAAAAGCAGGGAAAGCATCATTGAAAGTATGATTATCTACTCTAGTAGGTAGTGGACTTTTGGCTACAGGACTTTACTTTTCTAGTCCTCATATTTCATTTCCTCAGTATGAAACCAAGAAAGAATTAAAAAATACTTTAAACAACAGCAAAGATAGTGCCTTTGTACATGAAGACGCTACAACTACTCAGATCCTTGATTTTATGAGTGGTGTTATTGATAAAAATGAACTGAAAGAGCTCTTGCTCAAACATGGTTATACTCTGGATGAAACTGAAAGCATAGAATTGGGAGACTCTGATCCTGCTTTGTATCGTGCTTTACGAGAAATGCATATCAAATACGCTAATCCCAAAATAACTTTCAAAGGTGATTATTCCCACTATGGTTGTCTTATTAGGAACGCAATCATGGGTGACACGACAAGCACTGAAGATGAGGTATATCCAGCTGGTTACAATTTCAATACCAACACGATAAAGCTATACAACCTTGATTCTCTTCCCTTTGATTTCTATAAGAATTATCACAATGAAGAAATAAAAAATATTTTAAATACAGACAAAATTCTGCTCCCATACGCAAGTCCACTTTCCCCTCAAAGAATCCTTATGAATAACTGGATAGCCGAACTTTCTCATGCTCAACAAAACCAAATATATGGTCCTCTAAAACCACAAATGGATGTAGCAATTGACTTTTTTGCAAACGGTTTGGATTATCCGATGTGCTATGAAAAGAAAGGGACTGTAGAATATCAAGCGCATAAGGAGTTTGAAATAGCTTTGATTGAAGAATTTATTGCCTTGTATAAAAAATATGCAAATCCGCTAGATCCTCAAGCTGCATGGAACCTTGCGAAATTTTACGGAGGATATTTTAAAAATTATGACAATGAGATTGAACATAAAAATTCTCTCAAAATTTGTGCTACAAAATTTGATAATCCTGATGCGGGATTCTGGTTATGAAATATTGCCTTAAATAAATTTAAAAAATTGGAATGTGATAGCCCTCAAGATGCGGAAATAAAGCTTGATGAAGCTCTTGAGTGGTATGCTATAGCTGCTGAAAATGGTAGCGAGGAAGCAATAAAAAAAATTGTAACGCTTTCATTAGACACTGAAGGTAGTATTGAGAAATGATTACAATGGATGGAATATCTTGTAAAAACCTCTGAATCTAAAAGAGATAATTTAAGATTAGAAACACAAAAGCTCATTGCATTCAATCAGCTACTTATGCTTGGTACCATCAAAAAAAATATTGAAAGCATTGAACAAAAAGATTCTATTGCTGAATAATTATTTTCTTGAGAAAAGTTGGTCAGTAATATGATTGTTGAACCAGTCTATCATGGTATTAAAAATATCTGATACTCGGGTTGTTTGACATATTTTCCAGCCAATCCAAGCTCAGATCATTCCTATTCCCCAACCTGCAATGATATCTGTAGGCCGATGAATTGCTACAGCAACCCTAGATACAGACATAATTATGCTCACATCAATGAGTAAAATTCCTAGAAGAAGAATCCTTTTCCAGCCCATTTGTTTTGCCACCAAAACTGTTCCTATAGCAATAGCCATGCTGACAGTTGCATGATCTGAAGGAAATGAAATAGTTGGTAAGTGCTTCAATATAAGCTCCAATCCTGGTAATGATTCAGGTCTTGCTTTCGTTACAAAGTGCTGTATTCCCAATGTAATAAGTGCTGAACAAACGACTGATATAAAGATACTTATACTTCCATATTGGAATTCTTTTTTGGCTTGCTTCATTCCATAGATAAACAATCAGATCAAGAGGATTGGATAGGCAAATATAAATACATCTGCTAGAATCGAGACTATTTTGAATATCGTAGGATCTAGGCTTACAAGGTGATTTAACCGCATAAGAATATCTTTTCACCATTGAGGTTCTTGTAAATTCATTTTGATAAATAAGTTAACTAAATGATTTTTTAAAAAATTTAAAAATTATAATCTGATTATTTCGTATTTCACAACTTTTGCGTCTACTGCGTTTTGTATTTGTCTTTCATTTCTATTCAAAACAGACACTCATGATTTGATCTCCACAAAGACAATTTGTTTTAGTCTTCCTTCCGAGAGTCCATCCAAAACAAGGTAATCAAAGCCCTTACCAATGAATACTAAATCCTTGATATGATAGGGAAAACTCGCATGAAGAGGAGCAAGCTGTTCTTTCACATGACCAAGGATGGTTGCCTTACTTTGCTTTATAGAACTTTGGCGATCTTTAGCAACGCTCTTCATAGTACTAATTCTAAACATTAAAAAACCCACTATTCGTCCTATTATAAGTCATACGATGAGGAGTGAGTAATCCATAAACAATTTTTCAAATTACTGTAAAAGAAAATACACTTTTTTGTTTATTATTTTGAAGAAACTTTAACTTGGAATGATCCTTGTATGCCTTCTCCGTTGAATTTGACTGTATATTCGCCAGCTTCTTCGATATCTTTGATTTTGAGATAATCAGAAGTGATTTCTAGGCCATGATCAGTGCTAAGTTTAGCAGCGATGTCTTTGGCGTGGATATTACCATAAAGTTTACCATGTTCGTTTGTTTCAGAAACGAAAATTGTTTCAGTAGACTCTAGATTGTGTAAGAATCATTTGATTTTTTCAATCAATGATTTCTGGCTTTTAGCTGATGATTCCATCTTAGCTTTGAGATCATTGAGAGTTCCTTTATCAGCAAATCTTGCTATTCCTTGTGGGAATAATATATTTCTTGCGTAAATTGGTTTAACCCCAACAACAGCATATTTCTTTCCAAGTGTTTTGTGATCTTGGAGCAATACTACGTCTATCTTTTGCATTTTGTATAATTTTATAAGTAAAAATATAATCTGATTATTTTTTATAATTTCTTATTAGCTTCATCTCTTTGAAGCTGATGAATTTTCCTTAGTTCGTAAAGTCTTTCGTCAGGAGTTAGATCTTTCAATTCATCCTGTTTATGTAAATTTATTCGTAATTCTTTTGCGCTTTTATCATTCGCTCAAAATATTTTTTTCTTTACCGTGCCTACGATCTTTCCAATAGATAAGAGAGTAATCATATTTGGTGGAGCACAATAATTTAAATACTAAACTCGAATAGAATAAGAGATTAGTTAGTTTGTACCAACACAGATGGACTCATAGTTGCATTGAGAGCAATTTTTTTGAATAATTTACCTTTTACTGCAGCTGGTTTATTAGCTTCAATATTCGATAATAATGCTTTAAGATTTTCAGTTAATTGAGCTGCTGAAAATGATACTTTTCCAATTCCTACGTGAATATTTCCAGTTTTATCGAGTTTGTACTCAATTCTACCTTTTTTAATTTCATCGATTGTACCAGCAACATCATTTGTAATTGTACCAGTTTTTGGAGAAGGCATCAATCCTTTTGGACCGAGTGCTTTAGCTACCTTAGCAAGATCTTTGATCATAGCTTGAGTAGTAACCATAACATCGAAATCAAATTTACCATCTTCGATATCCTTGATCAAAGTAGTGTTTCCTACGAGAGTTGCTCCTGCTTTTCTTGCTTCATCGAACAAATCATCAGATACAAAGGCTGCAATTCTTACAGTTTTACCAGTACCGTTTGGTAAAGCTACTGTTCCTCTTACCGCTTGATCATTGTATTTTGGATCTGCGTTTGTTTTGATAGCAACATCTACTGAACCATCAAATTTTGAGTAACTTACTTTCTTGATAAGTTCACAAGCTTCTTCGATAGTGTACAACCTTCCAGTTTCAATCAATTTTTTACTTTCTTTTCGTTTTTTGTTCATAATGAATGAATTTTAGAGTAAATATGGTAATAGCGGGCTAAGCCCTTCCATTGTTTTAGTTGACTGAGACTATAATTATCCTTGGATAACTTCAATTCCCAATGTTTTAGCAGTTCCAATAAGCGATTTCACTATAGAATCTATATCTTCTGTATTCATTACTGGTTTTTTTATTTCCGCAATTTCCAAAAGATCTTTCATAGTAATCTTACCAGATTTTACTTTGTTTGGAGTAAGACTTCATTTTGCTACTTTAGCTTTACTAAGGATGAGGTGAGAAGTAATAGGTGGTAATAATTCAAAATCATATGATTTATCGATATACACTCTTACTATTGCAGGAACTTTTACATCTCCCCATTTAGCTTGAAGGTCTCTCGTGCGATCATTAAATTCTTTCATAAATACTCCAATTGGTACTCCATTTTGTCCCATAGTTGGTCCTAGAGGTGGTTTTGGTGATGCATTTCATGCTACTGCATACACGACAAATTGTTTTGAGATTTTTTTAGCTGCCATTTCGATATTTTCTACAATATAAATAGTAAACACCATCCATACTGACGTTTTACGAATAATTCCAAATACTTAGAAATACTTTATAAACACGAACAATGATGATATATTCTTAGATGTATAATTATTTGACAATCTAATTCAAATCATTTTGATTGATTTTGAGGCATTCTTTATTATTATTACAGTTGATGATGATGACCTTACAATTTGAACTACAAAAGCTTGAAAACTAAGCATTGAAAATACCATTTTATCATCAAAAGGCTCAATATAAAATATATTAATATAAATATAATCTGATTATTTATTATATAAAATCGTAATATTATGGTAAAAATTGATGTAAGTGGAGCAAAAAGAGGAGTAATTTTGGATATTGAAGGTTCTTTATACAAAATAACAGATACGGGACATACGCATACAGGAAGATGAGGAGCAACCTATAATCTCAAGGCTAAAAATGTAGTTACAGGCGCAAATAATACCTTCACCTACAAGTCAGGAACGATGCTTGAAAATGCTGATTTGAGTACCATGAACGCTACTTATTTGTATAACGATGGAACAAATTATAGTTTCATGATCAATGATACTGGTGAAATCGTGGAGATTAGCGATGATGACTTGGGTGATAGCGTGGATTATCTCAAAGATAACCTCGAACTTTTCGTACAAATGTATAATGAAAATATAATCTGAGTAGTACTTCCTAAAATAATCACTTTCACTATTACTTCTACTTTGCCAGCAGACAGAGGAAATAGAGCAAACGCTTGAACAAAACCTGCAACTATTGAAACTGGATTAGAAATCCAAGTACCTTCACACAAATCTGAAGGAGATGAAATAAGTGTAAATACAGAAACGGGAGCGGTAGCATAAACCAGTAGTTTTAACAACCTAAATAATTCTGATTAATACTAATCAACTCATCTTTGCACAACGATATATGTATAATATTGATGTGTACCAAAAATTACTGTAATTTC
>ERZ724516.77-NODE-77-length-54635-cov-7.972517_pt1 | contig 54635 bp, 56 predicted proteins | sample MGYA00376049_ERZ724516 | MGnify/ENA primary metagenome ERZ724516 (study PRJEB28724, sample SAMN07190886) | activated sludge metagenome | isolation source: activated sludge of sewage treatment plant in Hong Hong | place: USA: Christiansburg, Virginia | collected... | reverse complement strand
CGGGGGTGATTTCTTCGGGGATGCTGGCGCCGAAGTTCTGGCCGGGGTGCTGGCGGCAGAGCAGGGCCGCCATTTTTTCGCCCATTTTTCCGGTTGACCGTAGCGATTCGATGTAGGCGCGGCGGTTGTTGTTTTCGCGGATGGCGACGAATTCCATCTCGGGGGTAATGATGCCCTGGCGGGCGTAGTGCATCTGCGAGACATTCTTGCCGACCTTGGCGCGCAACGGCTTGCGATGCAGGCCGGGAAAGCGCAGTTCGTCGAGCGCCTTGTCGCTGGCACGACCGCGACCAAACTCTGAGCTCAGGCCCGCCAGTTCTTCGGTATCGCCGCGTTCGGCGATCCAGCGGGCGCGCAGGGCAGGCAGGCCACCGCGAATATCGATGCTGGCCTGCGGGTCGGAATAGGGACCGGAGCAATCGTAAACGTAGATCGGCGGATTCGTTTCACCGCCCATGCCGGTCGGCGTGTCGGACTGGGAGATTTCCCGCATCGGCACGCGGACATCCGGGCGCGACCCTTCAATGTAGACCTTGCGGGAATTCGGCAGCGGCTGGACTGCCGCCTCGTCGACGTGGGCGTTGGCAGCGAGGAATTGTTCTTTGGCGTTCATTGCGGCTCCATGCGTAGATGCAGGGGTAAGACGGGCAAGGAGCGATGAAAGTTCGTTTCCCTACGACGGCATGACCCGGTCAGGTTCGAAGGGTATTTTCTCAGCCTGCGGTCCGCGAGGCACCCCTAACAAGTGCATGCAACTTACTGGAAGGACAGGAAAAAGGCAAGGTGATGCGGCAGGCAAGCCTTGGCGCCTGATACCCGGTCGGCCCAAGCACGTTGACCTCGCCACGCGTCCGGTGGTAATTTAATGACCGAAGAGTCATTAAATTACCCATGCCCGTCGCAGCCCCGCCCAGAAAACGCCGCAAGGAAGCCCGCCCGTCGGAATTGACGGCTGCCGCGCTCGGCTTGTTCGTGGAAAAAGGCTTTGCCGCTACCCGCCTTGAAGAAGTTGCGCAGCGGGCCGGCGTTTCGAAGGGCACGCTGTATCTGTACTTCGACAGCAAGGAAGCGCTGTTCAAGGCGGTGATACAGGAAGGCATCGTGCCCGCGCTCGTCGAGGGCGAGGCGAGGCTAACCCGGCATGCGGAAACTTCGTTCGAATTGCTCGAGGATATTCTGGGAATCATCTGGGCAAGGATCGGTGAAACCGCTTACGCGGGGATCCCGAAGCTCATCGTCGGTGAAGCGGGGAACTTTCCGGAAGTCGCCCAGTTCTACTACGAAAACGTGATCCGCCGCGGGCGCGCCCTGGTCGGGGCGGCACTGGAACGCGGCATGGCGAGCGGCGAGTTCCGGGACATGGACATCGAGACCACCATCGAAGTCGTGATCGCCCCGGTTCTGATGCTGCTGATTTGGCGTTTCTCGATGGCTTCCTGCATGGGAAAAGTCATCGATCCGCGCGAGTACATGGCGATTCACGGGGATCTGCTGCGACAAGGCCTTATGCGGAGTCAGGTATAATCACGCTTTGTCGGAACGACTATATTGGCCAATGCTAATATAAAGCCTGCGGAGACCCAAATGAACATCGAGCAAGCGCGCTTCAACATGATCGAACAGCAAATCCGGCCCTGGGAGGTCCTGGATCAACAGGTTCTCGATCTGCTTTTTGTCGTCAAGCGTGAGGACTTCGTTCCGCCCGCCTATCGCAATCTGGCATTCGCCGACATGGAGATTCCGATAGGCAGCGGCCAGGTCATGCTGGCACCGCGTGTCGAAGCCCGCCTGATGCAGGAACTCGGCATCAGGAATACCGACAAGGTACTCGAGATCGGGACCGGGAGCGGGTATATGGCCGCCCTTCTGGCCGCCCGCGCCGAACACGTCATCACCATCGAATCGCGCCCGGAACTTGCCGAGTTCGCACGCCGGAACCTGGAACACGCCGGGGTCAGGAATGTCACGGTCGAAGTCGGCAATGGCGTGAACGGCTGGGCGCCGCGCGGACCCTACGATGCAATCGTCGTTTCCGGCTCGCTGCCCTCCCTGCCCGACGCGCTGCTAAAGCAATTGCGCCTCGGCGGTCGCCTCGTTGCCATTGTTGGCGACGCACCGGTGATGGAAGCCGAACTGGTGACCTGCACTGCGGAAGGCGCCTACAACTCGGTCAACCTTTTCGAAACGGTCGTTCCCGCGCTTGACGGCGGCGAAGCTCAACCCGGCTTTTCGTTCTGATGGAACAGATACGTCCGCAACAACTGGCTGAGTGGCTGTCCGACGACAGCCGCAAGAAGCCTGTATTGCTGGACGTGCGCGAGCCTTGGGAATTCGAGCTGTGCAAGCTGCCGGGGTCGCTGCATATTCCCATGCACCTCGTTCCACTGCGCAGCAACGAACTGAAGCCGGATGACGAAATCGTCGTCATCTGCCATCACGGCCGGCGCAGCATGCAGGTCGCCATGTTCCTGGAACGCCAGGGTTTTTCCTCGCTCATCAACCTGACGGGCGGTGTCAGCGCCTGGGCTGATGAAGTAGACCCCAACCTACCTCGTTACTGAGGACGCAATGAAAAGACTCGCCTGGCTCTTGGCCACCCCGCTACTTGCTTCCCCGCTATGGGCGGCCGACCTGTTGCAGATCTACCGTGAGGCACGAGACAACGACGCGACGTTCGCGGCGGCCCAGGCCAACCTGGAAGCCGGGCGCGAGAAGCTGCCCCAAGGGCGCGCCGGATTGCTGCCTACCTTGTCGCTGACCGGCAATTCGGCATGGAACGACAACGATCTGACAGTCCGGTCCACCAGCATCAACACCCCGGTCAAGTTCAACAGCAATGGCTACACGCTGACGCTTAGCCAGCCACTGTTCCGCTGGCAGAACTGGGTCAACTACGACCAGTCGAAGTTCCTGGTCGCCCAGGCCGAAGCTAACTTCGTGCAGGCTGGCCAGGATCTCATCCTGCGTACCGCCCAGGCCTACTTCGATGTCCTCTACGCGACCGAGAACCTCAAGGCCGTGCGCGCCAACAAGCTCTCGATCGAGCAGCAACTCGCTTCGGCCAAGAAGAATTTCGAGGTAGGAACGGCAACGATCACCGATTCGCAGGAGGCTCAGGCCCGCTTCGACCTCGCCACCGCTCAGGAAATCGGCGCCGAGAACGATCTGGAAGTCAGGACGCGTGCCCTGCAGGCGATCATCGGCAAGGAACCCGGGGCGCTGGCGCCGGTGCGCAAGGATGCGACGATGTCGCCGCCGCAGCCTGCAGACATGAAGACATGGGCGGAGGCCGCGGAAAAGGACAGCATCTCCGTCCAGGTTCAGATGGCCGCAGCCGAAATCGCTTCGCGCGAAGTCGACAAGCAGCGCGCAGGGCATTACCCGACGCTCGACCTGATAGCGAACAAGGGCACGACGGCATCGCTCGCCTCTGCGGGTCTCGGCTTGATCGACTCGGATTTCCAGAATATCGGCGTCCAGTTGACCCTGCCTATTTTCCAGGGCGGCGTGGTTGTGTCGCGCCAGTCTGAAGCCAGCGCCAACCGCGCTGCCGCCGAATCGAACCTGGAACTGGCACGCCGCAACTCGGCCCTGGCGGCTCGCCAGTATTACCTTGGCGTGGTCAATGGCCTCGCCCAGGTTCGCGCTCTCAAGGCGGCCCTCATTTCTTCGCAATCTTCGCTCGAATCCAACAAGCTGGGCTATGAAGTCGGGGTACGCATCAACATCGACGTCCTCAACGCCGACAATCAGGTTTATGTCACCCGGCGCGACCTCGCCAAGGCCGTGCTGGACACGCTGATGGCCCAGTTCAAGCTGAAGGCGGCCGTCGGCACCCTGAGTGAAGACGACGTCGCGGCGGTCAACGCCCTTCTCGACCCTGCCGCTGCACAGTAAGCACTGAACGGATCAGACCAACCGTCAGCTCGGTGGCGCCGCGATGCGCCGCAGCAAAGACCGCGGCGGCGGCACGCATTTCCGCAAGTTCTCCCGGATCCAATAAAGCCTGGGTGATCGCCGCCGCCAGGCCGGCCGCGTCGCCGACCCGGCGCGCTGCACCGGCAGTGACGGCATCGTCGGTGGCCTGCAGGAAATTGAAAGTGTGCGGCCCGACAATCACCGGGCAACCGCAGGCCGCTGCCTCGATCAGGTTCTGCCCGCCGAACGGCAACAGGCTGCCGCCGACGAAGGCGATATCTGCAAGGGCATAGTAGGCGGCCATTTCTCCCATGCTGTCACCCAGCCAGACCTGGGTCGTGCTGCCCGGCAAACCCTCGCTGCGCCGCACGAAATCGATGTCGCTCTGCTCCAGCAACGCGGCAACTTCGGCAAAGCGCTGCGGATGGCGCGGCACCAGAACGAGCAAGGCCCCCGTCGCGGAAACTTCGCGCCACGCCTCGAGGACCAATACTTCTTCGCCTTCTCGGGTGCTGGCCGCCAACCACACCGGGCGCCCGCCCAGCACTTCGCGCCAGGCGCGGCCGAGGGCCAGTTTATCCGGCGCCGGGGTGACATCGAACTTCAGGTTACCCAATGCGCTCACCGGGTTCGCGCCAAGCCCGGCGATTCGCGCCGCATCACCGGGCGTCTGCGCCGCTACCGCGCTCAATGCCGCGAAGGCCGGCCCCGTCAGCGCCGATACCTTGCCGTAACCGCGTGCCGAACGTTGCGAAAGGCGGGCATTGGCAAGGATCACCGGCACCCTCCTGCGCAGTGCGGCAGCCAGCAGATTCGGCCAGATCTCGGTTTCCATCAGCACGCCGAAAGCCGGCGAAAAGTACCTGAAAAAACGGTCGACCGCATCCGGATAGTCATAGGGAAGGTAGGCCTGGATCACCCGCTCGCCATAGACCTCGCGCCCGGCTTCGCGTCCGGTGGGCGTCGTGCAGGTGAGCAGGATGCGGTGTTCCGGCCAGGCATCCCGGAGGGCTTCGACAAGTGGCTGCGCCGCGCGCGTTTCGCCAACCGAAACGGCATGCACCCAGATCAGCTTTTCCGCTACCGGCAAGCGGTAAATGCCCCAGCGCTCGGCGAGATTTTGCAGGTATTCGGGCTGGCGGCGTGAGCGCCAAAGCAGACGCAGCAGGATCAGCGGCGTCGCAAGGTAGATGACGAGGCTGTAGAGCAGTCTGGCCATCAGACAAGAACCGCCTGCAGCGCGTCGATCACCGCAGCGGGAGCCGGCAGCTGCGCCTTGCCACCCAGATTGCGATGAAATCCGCTGCCGAGAACGCCGGTCAGACCAGGGTCGGTTGCGGTGTACAGGGCCACCGTCGGCGTCTTTAGCGCGACCGCAAGATGACTGAGCCCGGTGTCGACCCCGACTGCCGCCTGCGCGCCGGCAAGCAGCGATGCGAGTTCGGTAATCGACATCGGGGGCGCCGCGATGGCATCGGGAATGCCCGCCGCCAACCGCTTCGCACGCTCTCGCTCGGCAGCGTTGCCGGCCGGCAGGACCGCCCGATAGCCTGATGCATGCAAGGCGTCACCCAGCGCGATCCAGTGCGGCTCCGGCCACAGCTTGTCGTCACGGCTCGTCGCCGTCAGAAACACGACGTAGCGTGCAGGCGGCAGCCAGTCGAAACGGGCCGCGGGCGCCGCGATACCATATTCCGGTGCGCCGGCAAGTTCATAGCCGAGCGCCGCAGCAGCCAGCTTGCGGTTGCGGATAACCGCATGTTCGTTCGTCGGGACGCTGAAACGACTGTCGTAGAATCGGGAAGCGAGCGGCTCGCGTGCCGAGTCGGACGCATAGCCGGAGATCGGCCCGCGCGCACGGCCGGCGATCAGCGCACTCTTTACCAGGCCTTGGGTGTCGATGATCGCGTCGTAGGCAAATGCCCCGACTTGCGCCCGGAAGGTGCCGATCTCCTGCCAGGTCTGCCCGGCGAACAACGCCTTGCGCCAGCGCCTGATCGCTACCGGGATCACTTCTTCAACGCCGGGATGGAGGCGCGGAATGGCCGCAAAACTCTCCTCCACGCACCAATCGATCGTAGCCCCCGGGAACTGCCGCCTGATGTCGCTCGCCACCGGAAGATTGTGGATCACGTCACCGAGCGAGGAAGTTTTCACGAGCAGGATACGCATCGGCAGATAAAATAACCGCTTTTCGAAGCTGCAATTATAGATGCCCGCCTCGCGCCAGCCGCTTTCTGTTGCCATCATCACGCTCAATGCAGCCTCCCAGCTGGAGGCCTGCCTGCAGAGCGCGCGCTTTGCCGACGAAATCGTGGTGGTCGACTCGGGCAGCATCGACGGCACACAGGCGCTGGCGGAGCGTTACGGGGCAAAGGTAATTCATCGGGAATGGCTGGGCTTCGGGCCGCAGAAGCAGTTCGCGGTCGAGGCCGCCCGTCACGACTGGGTACTTTGCCTCGATGCCGACGAGCGAGTCACGCCCGAGTTGCAGACATCCATCGAAAATGCCCTGAAATCCCCGTCGACCCTGGGGCCAGCCGCTGCTTGCATGGTCGCAGCATTCCGCTTCCCGCGCTGCAACCGCTTTCTGGGCCGTTACCTGAGGCATGGCGAGGGCTACCCGGACTGGAGCCTGCGCCTGTTCGACCGCCGCCTGGCCCGCTGGTCAAGCGATGCAGTACACGAAAAGGTGGAAACGAAAGCCTTCGTTGGCCAATTGACCGGCGACCTTGTGCACGACTCGGCTGAAACGCTGGCCGGCTACCTGACCAAGCAGAACCGCTACACCACGCTGGCCGCCGACATGGCGCTGGCCGCGGGAAAGCGCGCGAACTTTTGGCGCATCACCTTCAGTCCGCTGATTCGCTTCATCAAGTTCTACTTCCTCCGGCAAGGCTTCCGAGATGGCCTGCCCGGCTTGATCCATATAGCCATCGGCTGTTTCAACAGCTTCATCAAGTATTCCAAAATGCTGGAGCGCCAGAATTCCGATGCTGCGCTGCGCTAAAATCCAGACTTTCCTGCAAGGGGCAAATCCGTGAAAATCCTCGTCACCGGCGCCGCCGGCTTCATCGGCTCGACCGCCTCGCTACGCCTCCTGACGCGCGGCGATGAAGTCGTCGGCCTCGACAACCTGAACGACTACTATGCGGTCAGCCTCAAGGAAAGCCGGCTGGCCCGACTGACCGGCCATGCCGGATTCCGCTTCGTCAAGCTGGACGTCGCCGACCGGGCCGGCATGGAGCAGCTTTTTGCCGCCGAGAAGTTCGACAAGGTGATCCACCTCGCTGCGCAGGCCGGTGTCCGCTATTCGATCCAGAACCCCCACGCCTATGTCGACAGCAACCTGGTCGGCTTCATCAACATCCTCGAGGGCTGCCGCCACCACAAGGTGCAGCACCTGGTCTATGCCTCCAGTTCCAGCGTCTATGGGGGCAACACGAAGATGCCGTTCTCCGAGCACGACAGTGTCGACCACCCGGTCAGCCTTTATGCTGCGACCAAGAAGGCCAACGAGCTGATGGCGCACACCTACAGCCATCTTTACCGCCTGCCGACCACCGGCCTGCGCTTCTTTACGGTCTATGGTCCGTGGGGCCGGCCGGACATGGCGCTTTTCCTGTTCACCAAAGCCATTCTCGAAGGCCGGCCGATCGACGTCTTCAATCAGGGCAACATGCAACGCGACTTCACCTACATCGACGACATCGTCGAGGGCGTGATCCGTGTCCTCGACCGCAATGCTGCGGTCAACGCCGAATATGACCCGATTTCCGCCGATCCGGCGACCAGCAACGCGCCCTACCGCGTCTTCAATATCGGCAACAACAATCCGGTGCAACTGCTCGACTTCATCGGCGCGATCGAAAACGCCCTTGGCCAGAAGGCTGAAAAGCGCCTGCTGCCACTGCAGGACGGCGACGTCCCGGCCACTTACGCCAACACCGACCTGCTCAACGACTGGGTCGGTTTCGTCCCGGGGACCTCGGTCCAGGATGGCGTCAATCGTTTCATCGCCTGGTATCGCGATTACTACAAGCTCTAAGGATCAGTCATGTGCGGCATTGTCGCGGCCTCCGCCGCCAGCAACATTGTTCCCGTCCTCGTCGAAGGCCTCAAGAAACTCGAATACCGGGGCTATGACTCGGCCGGCATTGCCGTCATCAGCGGCAACGGCATCGAGCGTGTGCGCTCGGTCGGTCGCGTCGCCGAACTTGAAGCCGCCTCGGCCAGCACCACCGCCACCACCGGCATCGCCCATACCCGCTGGGCGACCCACGGCGTTCCCTCCGAACGCAATGCCCACCCGCACGTCTCCGGCAGCATCGCCGTCGTCCACAACGGCATCATCGAGAACTACGAAAGCCTGCGCCGCGAACTGACTGCCCAGGGCTACGTTTTCACCTCGGACACCGACACCGAAAGCATCGCCCACCTGATCCAGGCCACGCTCAAGAACGAACCGGATCTATTCAAGGCGGTGCAACTCGCCTGCCAGCGACTGGTCGGTGCCTACGCCATCGCCGTCATCGACCACCAGCAACCCGGCAAGGTCATCGTCGCCCGCGAAGGTTCGCCGCTGCTGCTTGGCGTTTCCGACAGCGGCAACTACGCCGCCTCCGACGCCTCAGCATTGCTGCAAGTCACGCGCAACATGGTCTACCTGGAAAACGGCGACATCGCCGAATTGACCGCAACCAGCATCAGGATCACCCGCCTCGACGGCACCCCGGTCGGCCGCCCCGTCCATGTCTCGCAACTTTCCGCGGCGGCCGTCGAACTCGGCAACTACCAGCACTACATGCAGAAGGAAATCTTCGAGCAGCCGGAAGCGCTGGCCAACACCCTCGAAATCGTCGGCGGCAGCAGGACCATCCAGCCCGGCATCTTCGGCGCCGCAGCTACCGACCTCCTTCAGGACGTCGACTCCATCCTGATCCTCGCCTGCGGCACCAGCAGCCATTCCGGCTACACCGCCCGCTACTGGCTCGAAGCCATCGCCGGCGTGCCGTGCACCGTCGAGATAGCCAGCGAATACCGCTACCGCGTTTCAGTGCCCAATCCGCGCCAGTTGATCGTCGCCATTTCGCAATCCGGCGAAACCGCCGACACCCTGGCCGCCCTGCGCCACGCCAAGGCACTCGGCCAAGACAAGACGTTGGCCATCTGCAACGTCCCCGAATCGGCCATCGTCCGCGAATGCGCGCTGCGCTTCATCACCCGCGCCGGTCCCGAGATCGGTGTCGCCTCGACCAAGGCCTTCACCACCCAACTGGCTGCGCTCTTCCTGCTGACCTTGGTCATGGCGAAGGTCAAGCACAAACTCGACCCGGCCCAGGAAAACGCCTACCTCGACCAGCTTCGCCACCTGCCGGTGGCGGTCAACAAGGTCCTCCAGCTCGAACCCGAGATCAAGGCATGGGCCCAGCGCTTTGCCGACAAGCACCATGCCCTGTTCCTCGGGCGTGGCCGGCATTACCCGATCGCCATGGAAGGTGCGCTGAAGCTCAAGGAGATCTCCTACATCCATGCCGAGGCCTACCCAGCGGGGGAACTGAAGCACGGCCCGCTGGCCCTCGTGGACAGCGACATGCCGGTGATCTCGATCGCCCCCAACGACCAGTTGCTCGACAAGCTCAAATCCAACCTCACGGAAGTGCAGGCACGCGGCGGGGAGCTTTACGTATTCGCCGACCAGGACTCCGAGCTTGCCGCAGCTGAAGGCGTCCATATCCTGCGCCTGCCGGAGCACTACGGCGAACTGTCACCGATCCTGCATGTGGTGCCGCTGCAACTGCTTTCATACCATGCGGCGCTGGTGAAAGGCACCGATGTGGACAAGCCGCGGAACCTGGCGAAATCGGTGACTGTAGAGTAGGACCGCCCCACTCGCGAATCAAGGAGCTTACTGCGGGGTGAGTTCCATCAGCGTCGGCTGGGCGTCTTCGATATGCCAGCTAGGGAAGGAAGCGCCGCTCACGTAGACCTTGCCCTCGGCTGATATCTCGACATCACGCGTGAAAGTTACGCGGCGCTGCATCGGAAACATCATCCATTGCTGCGTGGCTATGTCGAAGCGATAGACCGAGTCCGAATTGGTCCCGTTAATCCACACCTGATGCCGATTGCGGTCCACGTTCAGCGCATAGGGCGTGTCACTGCCTTTCGGCATGACGGGAAGGTCGAACCGGGTGAATTCTCCGGTTTTCGGCGCATAGCGCCCGATCAGCGATTCGTTGAAGCGACGATCCAGAGATTGCCGTCACGGTCGCTGCGCAGCCGGCGCGGCGCCTTGAAAGGGGTCTTGATCATCGTCACCATTCCGCTGTCAGGATCGATGGAGGCGATCTCGTCGGTATGCAGGCGCGCAATCCAGACCTTGCCGTCAGGCGTCACATCAAGCCCATAGGGCAGGGGAACGCCGGTGGACACATGGTCGACGCTGGCCCAGTTGGCCACCGGGATACCCCAAGCCTGAAGCTTGAAGAAGAAGGGCGTCAGTTTGACGGTGGCCTTTTCCATCAGGCTGCGGAATGGCAGGTCGTAGATTGTGAACTTCCTTGCTTTCCGGTCGAACATCGCCACCTGGTTGGAAAGTGCGAGGGTGAACCAGACGCGGTCCTTGGCATCGAAGCGGATAGTGTGGGGGTAGAAGCCGCTGTCCATCTGGTGCGTGGTGAACGCCTTGGTGCTTGGGTCGAATTCGATCAGCCGGCGCTGGTAGGAAGGGGTGATGAAGATGTGCCCGTCCTTCGGCGACTCGGCCAGCGAGTGAATGCCCTGATAGGTTTCGTGCTTCGGGAAATCATGAAGCCGGCCCGCGAGCAAGCCGCCCAGATTGTCGCCGGGCACCGGCGGAACCTTGAAGACCGTGTAGTTGCCTGTCTTCGGGTCGATTTCGTAAACCCGGTCCTGCAGGTTGTCGCCGACGTAGATCATGCCGTTGCTATGCAGCAGGAGATCGTGCATCTGCGAGAAGCTGTCGCCGATCGGCATTTCGCGGATCGTCGCCGCAGCCAGTGCCGGCGACCACGGGGTGGAATCGGGCACCAGCGACGGGTTGGCGGCGATCTTCTTCCAGTGTGCTTCAAGCATGCCCGGAATCTTTTTCTGACCTTCACTGGAAAGACGCGCACCGTAGCGCACCATGCGCGTGACCGCCGCATGCCATTCCTCGGCGGAGCGCTCGCGGCGCAGTATCACGCCACCCTGCTGATGGCAGAAATTGCAGTGGAGCAGAAACTCGTTTTTCAGGTTCTCGTCGCCAAAATCGATGGTGGATGTCCACGCATTGCTCGGGCGCTGGGCGGCGAGTCAGCGGGATCCGTCTCCCTGACCATGACCAGCGACTGGCTGCGCAGTTCGTCCGGCAACACCATGCGATCCTGATAACCCGGCTTGCGCAAGCGGATGTGCCACGGGTGCGAATCGGCGGGGATGTCGGTGCGACCGCCGGCATCGGTAAAGCGTGTGATCTCGAAAATCGCCCGTTGCGGCTTGCCGCTCGCCGGATAGCCGTTGTCGGAAGTATCGATCGCCGCCACTTGTACGGGCTGACGGCTGACCATGACTGTAGCAAGAGGTTTCCCGTTTGTATCCACCACCGCGATGGGATCGGCCAGGGTGCTCATGCTGCCAGCCAGCGCAAGTGCCAGAATTATCTTTTTGAAACCCATCCCCTCTCCTCCTTTACTGCCTTGTCAATCTTCAAGCCCGCAGGTCAGGCGGCAGCGCTTGGCCGTTCGGCGATGCGATCACGCCAGGCCGCCAGATGTATCAATCCCGCATCTGCCGGCTTGAATTTGACCAGGCGGGCGAACTCGATGGCACAGCAGGCTGTAATGTCGGCGATGGTGAAGCGTTCACCGGCGACAAAAGGCCTTGTTGACAGCAATTTGTCCAGCCAGCGCGCATTCTGCAACATCTTCTCGCCCTGCGATTTCCCGAACTCGGGAAACTGCGGCTGTTCGAGTACCGCCAACCCCGGATGGGTATGGCGGATGTAGTTGGCACCAATTACGAACAGGTTGAACTCGACCTGACGGTCGGCCATCTCGATGAACGCCCGCTCCTCGCCGTCGCGCCCCATCAGGTTGGGTTCCGGGTACAGGGCCTCGATATAGGTGCAGATCGCCCGCGACTCCGCAAGAAAGCGGCCATCGTCAAGCTCCAGGACCGGCACCCGAGCCAGCGGATTGCGCGCCAGGAAGCCAGCTTCCCTATGTTGCCCGGCGTTCAGGTCGACGAAATGCCGCTCGATGTCATGAACGCCTTTTTCTGCGAGAAACATGTCTACCCGTCGCGGATTGGGCGCCCGCATCGATGTGTGAAGCTTCATGGCTTGCCCCCTCCATCCGCTGGCGATTTGCCCATTTCAACCATCTTGCGTGCCTCCTCGGAAAACTTGCGCGCCGTTTCAGCATCGTCGCGTGCATCGACACTGGAAGGCGGTTTCATAATTCCCTGCTGCACAGCCGGCCGGGCGCGAATTTGCGCCAGCCAGCGCCTGAGGTGCGGAAAGTCATCAACCGGCACCCCTGACCACTTGTGCGTGCGCACCCACGCCCAGTTGGCAATATCGGCGATCGAGTAATCGCCGGCCAGATATTCGTGATGCGCGAGGTGTCCGTCAAGAACCCCAAACAGGCGGGCACATTCGCCCTGATAGCGATCGATGGCGGGCTGTATCTTCTCGGGAAAGTAACGAAAGAACACATTGGCCTGTCCCATCATCGGGCCGATCCCGCCCATCTGGAACATCAGCCATTGCAGCACGTGCGACCGCCCCTTAGGGTCTTCCGGCATCAGCCGCCCGGTCTTTTCGGCAAGGTAGATCAGGATGGCACCCGACTCGAACACCGCGAAATCCCCGGCGTCGTGGTCGATGATCACCGGAATCCGCCCGTTGGGGTTGAGCGCCAGGAACCAGGGCTGCTTCTGCTCCAATTTGCCGAGGTCGATGGCACGCAGTGTGTAGGGCAACTGCAGTTCCTCGAGCGCGATGGATACCTTGTGGCCGTTTGGCGTCGCTGCGGTCAACAGTTCGATCATGTCATTTTCCTGTGCGCGGCCCGCAAGGGGCAGGGGACCCGACGATCAGCGTTCAGCGCTTGCCACCGGCGTCGAGCAGCGATTTCAAGCCGGCAAATGGCGAGTGCGAAGCCCCGCCGCCGGTTGTCTTGCCCGGATCGTCGTAACCGCGATCTGCTTCGATCTGCTTCTGATGTTCGTTATCGTGGCAATAGACACAAAGCAATTCCCAGTTGCTGCCATCTGACGGGTTGTTGTCGTGGTTGTGATCACGGTGATGAACGGTCAGCTCGCGCAAGTTGCCAAGAGTGAACTCCCGGGCACAGCGTCCGCATATCCAGGGATATATCTTCAGCGCGCGCTCCCGATAGCCATTTTCCCGGGTTTCACGCGTCTTGCGCGCATCCAGCACGATACGATCCAGGCGGTCATGGTCTATCGTCTTGATGACGGTCATTCAGCATCCTTGTTGGCGGGCTCGAGCGGGTCTCGGTACATTACCCGAAATCAGGCAAAACGGTAAGCAGCCCATCCCGCATGTTTCACTGTGCGGCCGTTTGCGAGAAAATTGAGGTCGGCAGGGGCTAGCCTGGCGCGAGACCCCTGATTCAATGCACCACTCAAGCAGATCGGTAACACATGGCCACCTACGCCGTCGGCGACATTCAGGGCTGTTTCAATTCCTTCGAGCGACTGCTCGACCAGTGCGCGTTCAACCAGGCCAAAGACCGGTTGTGGCTAGTCGGCGACCTCGTCAATCGCGGGCCGAAATCCCTCGAAACACTGCGCTTCATCAAGGGCCTTGGGGACTCGGCCCTGACCGTCCTCGGCAACCACGACCTGTACCTGCTGATGGTCGCCGAAGGCGGCACCAAGGGCCGCGGCAAGGACGATACCCTGCAGGAAATCCTCGAGGCGCCGGACTGCGATGAACTGCTGGACTGGTTGCGCAACCAGCGGCTGTGTCACGTCGAGGGCCCCTATTGCATGGTCCATGCCGGACTGCTCCCGCAGTGGACAACCCGGCAGGCCCGCGAACTCGCACGCGAAGTCGAAGCCACCCTGCAGGGCAAGAAATACCGCAAGTTCGTTGCCAACATGTGGGGCAGCAAGCCGGATTGCTGGTCTGACGAACTGGCCGGGTGGCCGCGCCTGCGGGTGATCGTCAACGCGATGACCAGAATGCGCTTCTGCACCGAAAGCGGCATCATGGACTTTCATGTCAAGGGCGAAACTTCCAAAGCCCCGGAAGGATATATGCCGTGGTTCGAGGTGCCCGGGCGAAAGAGCGCCGACGCCACGCTCGTGACCGGCCACTGGTCGGCCCTCGGGCTACGGCTGACGGACAACCTGCTGGCACTCGACTCCGGTTGCCTGTGGGGAGGCCATCTCACCGCTTTGCGTCTTGAGGATCGCCAGGTATTCCAGGTCGACTGTTCGGCCGGCGAGTCGGTCCCGCTGCGCAAATAGCCGCGCCGGCTGCAGGCGGCGCATGAGACTATTGGCACCGACCGTTTCACCAAAACCGCTGATACACCGATGATCGAATCCCTACTCCTGGCTGCCGCCCGCATCTGCACTTTCGATGGCCGGCGGCCACTCACCAACGCGAGCGGACTGTTCTTCGAGCGCGACGAGCGCCTGTTCCTGGTGACCAGCCGGCACGTCATGATCGACGAGCCGAGCAAGCACTTCCCTGATCGCATCGAGGTTGAATTTCACATCGACCCCAAGAACATGGCCAAGTCCACCGGCTTTTCGATCCCCCTCTACCGGAACGGAAAAAGCCTCTGGCGGCAGGGCCTCGATACCGCCGGCGAGATCGACGTGGCGGTCATCGAAATCGAACGCCCGGCGCTACCGAAGACGGCCGTCTATCGCGCCTTTACCCCCGTTCACCTGCTGAGCAGTCTGGACCAGGTCGAGGTCGGCACATCGCTGTTGATCGTCGGCTTCCCGCTTGGTTTCCACGACACATTGCACCACATGCCGGTCGTTCGCCATGCGGTGATTGCGTCGTCTTTCGGCATGCGATTTCAGGGAGAGGGCTATTTCCTGACCGATGCCCGCACCCACCGGGGAACCAGCGGCGCCCCCGTTGTCATGCGCGTCGTGGAAGGGAGCGGGGTAGCTGGCGATCTCCCCTGGATGTTGCTTGGCATTCATTCGGCGCGCCTCGACGTCGGATCCCGCGATCTGAAACTCGATGAAGCGCTCGGGCTTAATTGCGCCTGGTACGCTGACATCCTGCTTACCCTCACGGAACGCTGACGCAGATCCTGTTCTCTGGCAAAAAATACCGAGGAAGCATCGCGCAATTCCGATAGCAATCCTGTTATCGGTATCTAATGCAAGCTTATTTCCAAGTTTGTTTCTGGCATGCTACTTTTGCATCTCGCCGTTTGAGCCATTGCTTCGCCAACAAGCAGCTGCACCACTCTGTTCCCCAGCTCAGGAGAGTCATCAGATGAAAATCCAAAGCAAGATCGCACTCGCCCTCGCCGTTCTGTTTGCCGGCGGGATTTCTCCGGCATTCGCCGCCGCCGGTGGCAATGTGCAGGCCGATCCAGGCGCCATGGAAGGCAAGCACTTCCACCCGAAGGGCAAGCTGCCTTCGAAATACACCATCGAATTGCAGAACGGCCTGCGCAAGACGCTGCCCTTCGAAGACAAGCGCGACTTCGAGGAGGCAAAGAAAGGCTTCATCGCCGCCCCTCCCTACAAGAAGATCATGGCCGAGGCCGGCAACGTCGCCTGGGACATGGGCAGCTACGATTTCCTGCTCCAGGGCAAGGACTTCGACAGCGTCAATCCATCGCTGCAACGTCAGGCGGTCCTCAACATGGCCTACGGTCTCTATGAGGTCGTCCCGGGCAAGATCTACCAGGTGCGCGGTTTCGATCTGGCCAACATCAGCTTCATCAAGAGCGATACCGGCTGGATCATCTTTGACGTGCTCACCGCCAAGGAAACCGCCAAGGCGGCACTCGACTTCATCAACGAGAAGCTCGGCAAGCGGCCCGTAGTCGCCATCATTTACTCGCACTCCCACGCCGACCATTTCGGCGGTGTGCGCGGCGTCGTCGACGAAGCAGACGTCCGGAGTGGAAAAGTGCCGATCATCGCGCCGGCTGGCTTCATGGAACATGCCATCGCCGAGAACATCTATGCCGGCAATGCCATGGTGCGCCGCGCCTTCTTCCAGTACGGACTGCTGCTGCCACGCAGTCCATTTGCCCACGTCGACCAGTCGATCGGCAAGAATACGGCCGCCGGCAACACCGGACTGATCGAGCCGACGCGCTACATCGCCAAGGATTTCGAGGAAATGACCATCGACGGCGTGAAGATGGTCTTTCAGAGCACCCCCGGTACCGAAGCGCCGGCAGAGATGAACACCTATTTCCCGCAGTTCAAGGCCTTCTGGGCTGCTGAAAACATCACCGGCACCATCCACAACATCTACACCCTGCGCGGCGCCCTGATCCGCGATGCGCTGGCCTGGTCCAAACATATCAACGTGGCACTCTACCGCTTCGGCCAGGATGCCGAAGTGATGTTCGCGTCGCACAGCTGGCCGCGTTTCGGCAATGCCCGCGTTCAGGAAGTCATGCGCACCCAGCGCGACACCTATGCCAACCTGAACAACGACGTTCTGCACCTGGCCAACCAGGGCGTGACGATCAACGAGATCCATAACGTCTACAGGCTGCCCGACAGCCTGAAGCAGCAATGGTCAGCCCACAGCTACCACGGCTCGGAAGAGCACAACAGCCGCGGGGTGCTGAACCGCTACCTAGGCTACTGGGATGCCAACCCGGCGACGCTGATGCCGCTCTCGCCGGGCGACTCGGCACCGCTCTATGTGGAAATGATGGGCGGCAGCGGCAAGATCCTGGCCAAAGGCAAACAACTTAATGACCAGGGCAAGTATTTCCATGCCACCGAGATCCTCAACAAACTGGTCTATGCCGAACCTGGCAACCAGGCCGCCAAGGATCTGCTGGCAGACACTTACGAGCAGATCGGCTATCAGAAGGAAAGCCCCAGCGTGCGCAACAGCTTCCTGGCAGCGGCCCTTGAACTACGTTCGGGCATGCCTGCCGGAGTGCCGCCGAAGACGGCGGGGCCGGACACGATCCGCGGCATGTCGACGGAATTGTGGCTGGACTACATCGCCATCCTGATGGACAGCAAGAAGGCCGCCGGGATGAAATTCAAGGTCAATCTGGTGACGCCCGACAACGGCGAGAAGTTCGTCGTCGAAATGAGCAACTCGACCCTGACGAACATCAAGGGGCAACTGGCCAAGAATCCCGACCTCACCATCACGCTCAACCGCAGTGACCTTGAATCCGTGATGGGCAGCAAGGCTACCTTCGACGACCTGATCAAGAACGGCAAGGCGAAATTCGAGGGCGACCGCAAGCCCTTCGACCAGTTGCGCAGCACACTGACCCAGTTCGCGCCTGATTTCGAGCTGATCCCCGGCACCAAGACAGGCAAGGCAAGCCCTGTGCCCAAACCGAAGGATCCGTTCGAAGTGATCAAGTCGGACACCAAGGGCGTTCCATGACCGTGTGACCTTGCACTGGGCGGCACACCCCGTGCCGCCCGGACGGCAGATATCCGAACAGCCCGTAGTCACTGGCCCCCCTCTTTCAGACAGCGACAAGGATTTTCGTCATGCGACCTAACCCGATGATCACCAGAGGCTTCCTGTTTGCCGGTGCATTCAACGTGATCGGCGTCCTCGTATTTTCGAAGTTCTTCACCAATTCGCTGCTCTCGTCGCTCGACCCGACAGTCATGTCCCGGGCCGGACTGGGGGCCATCCTGCTCTGGGGCCTGGCCTACGCCTCGGTAAGTCGCTGCTACCGGTCCGTGCCCTATCTCGTGCTGGTCTTCTGCCTCGAGAAACTGTATTACACCGCTGCCTGGCTAATCTGGCTCAGCAAAAAGGGGGACACCCTGCCGGCCCTGTTTTCAGAGTCGCCGCTGACGGCAATGTTTTATTCGATGTATGGCGCTGGCGACTTTGCCTTTGCGCTGTTCTTCCTCTGGGTTGCGGTCAACACCCTGCGCAACCCCGAAATCGCGCGAACGGCAGGTTAACTCCTGTCTCTGACGGAACTGCCTGTGCCGCGCATTCTCGTCAAATCCTTCACTGTCGCACCCGGCTCGATTGACTTGAACGGCCATGTCAATAATCAGGAGTACGTGCGCTGGATGCAGGAAACAGCGACGGCCCACTCTGATCAACAGGGCTGGACCGCCGGTCGCTATGCGGAAACGCAGACAACCTGGGTCATCCGCTCGCATTACATCGAGTACCTGAGACCGGCATTCGCCGGTGATGAACTGATGGTCGCCACCTGGATCTCGGGCATGGACCGGCACACCTCGCCACGCCAGTACCGCTTCGTGCGCGTCCGCGACGGGAAGACCCTTGTCGAGGCGAAGACCCTGTGGGTGTATTGCGATACGACCAACGGTCGCCCGACTCACATCACGAATGAAATCCGCGAAGCCTTTCCGGTTGTAGCGGATGCGCAGGAAATCAGGGCCGCCATCGCCAAAGGGTTCGTGCGCACCGCGCCCGAACGTTAGCCTGGTCAGGCCTCGACACCCGCTTTGTCTTCGATATCCGGCGCCGGCAGTCCGGCGCCGGCCGAGATCGCTTCCCTGGCCGCAGCGGCCACCTGCCGACGGTCTTCGCCCGCCAGGCCAAGCACCGGACAGGTTACGACACGAGCGACCAAGCGCCTGCACCTTACAATCGCCTGCGTGGACTGCAACAGAGAGACATCGCCGACATAAGCGGGGGCAAGACTGCGGCTGCCATCCGCCTCCCAGTAGGAGATCGCCACCGGCAGCACCGGCCGGCCGACCGCGAGCGCCGGCTGGATCAGGGCAGCATGGAAATGCAGAAGGTGGGTGCCATCGGTCGTCGTTCCCTCGGGAAAGACAGCGACGTAGTTACCTTGGCCTAGTATCCCGGCAATTTGCCCGTTGATTACTTTGGCATGACCGCGGCTACCGCGGCGAAGGAAGACGGTCTCACTCCGCGCCGCCAGCCAGCCGATCAATGGCCAATGGCGGACTTCCTCCTTCGATACGAAGGCTGAAGGCAGCGCGGCATTGATGACGAAAATATCGACCCACGAGATATGGTTGGCAACGACCAGCGCCCCCCGCTGCGCATGCGCCAGGTCGATATCTAGCCGGATGCCAAGAGCAGCGAGCACGCCCCGGCAGACAGCTGCCTTGAGACGCAAGCGGGTCGTATTGCTGCAGAGCGGAAACAGGCATAGCGCAACGAGAAGCGCATTGACCAGAGCCAGAGCGAGACGGAAGTAGCGGAAGGCACGCAGGGGAAACTTGGATTCGCTCAGTCTGTATGTCCCAGGTAATGTTTGGCGTAACGGGTTGAAACCTTGGCCATCGGCATCAGGACCGGCAGGTCCGCAGTATTGAAATCAGGGTCCCACGCCGGCTCACCACATATCCATGCCCCTGCCCGCAGGTATGCCTTGATCAGCGGCGGCGCTTCTGCCGGGGAGTCCTTTCTCAGAGCGGCAAGCGGCAAGGGACAGCGCGGAAAGACACGGTATTCCTGTGGTCCGAGATGTTCAACCAGCCGATTATACAAGCTGGCTGCCGCATGCCCGCCATCAGCCATGCTGACCGAGGCACAGCCGATCAGGTAGTCGTGGCCGCGATCCGTCATGTAGCGGGCAAGCCCCGCCCAGAGCAATGCGATGGTTGCGCCGCTGCGATAGTCGGGATGGACGCAGGAGCGCCCGACCTCGACCAGGCGCGGACGCAGGTGCTGCAGGCGCGTCAGGTCGAATTCGTTTTCGCTGTAATAGCCCACCTGCCGGGCGCTCTCGGGTGAGAGAATCCGGTAGTTGCCGACCACCTCGCCACTGCGCCTGTCACGTACCACGAGGTGCTCACAGTAGGGATCGTAGATATCGTGATCGATGCCGGGGATGCGGCTGGGCAAGTTCGCTCCTATTTCGCCTGCGAAAACCCGATAGCGCAAACGCTGGGCATCGGCGATCTCGCTTGGGGTTCGGGCGAACCCCAATGCAAGCGTGTGACGCTCGGGGCGACTGCGGCCGGGGTGGTTCTGCAATTGTTCCATGCTGTTCTCCTTGAGTTTGTGGAGAAGAAGTCTGGAACCCGGCTGTTACATGCGTTTTTCCCGGAGATGACTGCAATGTTTCAATTTCGTCCTACCAGGGGAGGACACCGAATGCCCGCCGGTAGCGGTCGGCGATTTCCTCACGGCTTGGCTGGTGACTCTGACCGCCACGGTGTGCAATCTTGATCGCGCCCATGACCGCAGCCAGGCGCCCGGTGGCCGGCCAGTCGAAGCCGTTGGCGATGCCGTAGAGCAGGCCGGCGCGGTAGGCATCACCGCAACCGGTCGGGTCCAGGAGCTGATCGGCATCGACACATGGAATGTCATGCCGCTGGCCGCCCGCGTACATCTGGGAACCCTCGCCACCGCGTGTGACAAACAGCGCCCTCACCTCGTCAGCCAGTTGCTCAATGCTGCGGCCGGTGCGGTCGCACAGCAGTTTTGCCTCGTAGTCGTTGAAGCACGCATAGTCTGCGAGACCCATGAAATCGAGCAATTCGTCGCCATTGAACATCGGCAACCCCTGGCCGGGATCGAAGATGAAAGGAACACCGGCGGCCGCAAAATCGCGCGCATGCTGCATCATGCCTTCCCGACCATCGGGCGCCACGATGCCAAGCGTGGCATCTTTGGCATGTTCAACCTTGTTCAGGTGCGAGAAGGTCATTGCCCCCGGGTGAAAGGCGGTGATCTGGTTGTCGTCGAGATCGGTCGTGATGAAAGCCTGGGCCGTGAAGCTGCCCGGGACGTGGCGCACATGGCTGCGCGACAGGCCCAGTTTGTCGAGGCGGTCAAGGTAGGGCGCAGCATCGTCACCTACGGTTGCCATAATCAGCGGCGAACCGCCCAGCAACATCAGGTTGTAGGCGATATTGCCGGCACAGCCGCCGTACTCGCGACGCATTTCAGGCACAAGGAAGGCGACGTTGAGAATGTGAATCTGCTCGGGCAGGATGTGGTTCTTGAAACGGTCGGCAAAGACCATGATGTTGTCGAAGGCGAGCGAACCACAGATCAGAGTATTCATGGCGAGGCAATCAAGGGTAGAAAACGTAAAGTTTGTAGCCGGACGCGCCAAGGCCCTTGGCGTCGATCCAGAGGCGAACGGGAATCTCGGCGTTGGCTGGGAAAGTCGTCAGGTCGCTGCCGGGCGGCAGGTAATCCGCGGCGCCCATCACGCGCCGCGCGACCGGTGCGTCGCCGGCGTCGGTCAGCGTCAGTTCCAGCGCCGGCCAGGCCTGGGCATAAGGCGCCCGGTTACGCAGCGACGCGTTGAGAATGAACAGGCCTCGGGCATTGTCCGATTGCAGGTCCGAGGCTTCGATACTGACAAAATCGCTCTGAGCCGAAAGTGGCACCGGAACATCCAGTGCTTCGAACACATCAGCCGCTGCCGGAAGGAATCTGACGAGTTCGGTACGAAAATGATAGGCGACCTGGACTGAAAGTGCTGCGGCCAGCATCAGCGCAGCCATCACGAACGGCCATTTCAGGCGCCGCTTGTCCTCGCCTGCGAAGCCCCCGGGCCCTGGCGAAAGCGTGCCTGCCGTCCAGCGGTCAAAGGCCGGGGTTTCCGAAAGGTCACGCGCCGCGACCAGACCGGCTTCCCGCGCGGCCAGGGTCGACTCTTCGGCAGTTTCCTCGGACACCGGAATGGCGGCCTGCGCCGCCTCCGCTGCGGTCAACATCTCGATTTGGGTATTTTCCGGCTTGTCGTCGCTTGCAGGTTCATCGCTGCCCGGCGGCTCAACTTCTATCGCCGGTACCGCTTCACCGACCTGGTTGGCTTCAACCCTGATTTCCGTTTCGGCCGGGATGGCCTCTTCAGCCTCTTCAGCAAATTCGGCCGGCGCAGCGGCTACTTCTTCCTGCGTTTCTTCCTGCGCCTCCGACGGCGTCGCGACCGCATCGGAACCCGCCTCGTGCCCCGTAACCGCCTCCCGCGGCGAACCGACCGCCGGCAACGGAGGCGCCGCGGGACTCTCGTCGATCAATTCATCGAAGGCGTTGAATACTTTATGGCAATAGCCGCAGCGAACCTTTCCCGCCTTGGCACGCAACTGATCCGAAGTCACACGGAACACCGTGCTGCAAGCCGGGCAGCGCGTTCGCATCAAGGTTTGGTACCGGCCAGGCACACCCAGTCCTCGCGTACGTCGGCGACTTCCAACGGCACCCATGGCGCGTAGATCGCCCTGATTTCATCTGCCTGTTCGCGCAGGATACCGGACAGCGCGAGCCGGCCGCCCGAGCGGACATGCGCACAGATGGCCGGCGCCAGAACGCGGAGGGGGTTCGAAAGGATATTGGCCACAACCAGATCATACTCGGCGGCAACCGGCAGGGTCGATTCGGCAAATACTGCGGTGACCCGGTTCCGCTCGGCATTGGCACGCGCCGCGTCGACCGCCTGCGGATCGATGTCGACGCCGGCGACCCGCCCCGCCCCCAGCCGGGCTGCCGCAATGGCAAGGATCCCGGAGCCGCAGCCGTAATCGAGAACAGAGCAGCCCTCGGCGACGTTGCGCTCGAGCCATTCCAGACACAATCGCGTCGTTGGATGCGACCCTGTCCCGAAAGCCATTCCGGGATCGAGAACAAGGTTGACCGCAGCCGGGTCCGGCGCGTCATGCCATGAGGGAACAATCCACAGCCGCTGCGAAACGCGGATCGGGTCGAATTGCGATTGGGTCAGTTGCACCCAGTTCTGTTCAGCGACCGCTTCGGCAGCCCAAGCAGGTACCCTGGCCAGTCCGATTGCAGCGCACGCTTCGGCGAGCAGGGCCGGCACATCCGCATCCGGCTCAAGCAGGGCAACGACGCGCGAATGTATCCAGCCCGGGGAATTGACCGAGCCCGGCTCGCCGAACTGCGGTTGTTCGTCCGGCGTACCGGCATCGGCATCCTCGATGCTCGCCGCCAATGCGCCTGCCTCGAGTAGCGCGTCGCACATCGACTCCGCATGCGAGGCGTCGGTGAGAAAACTGACGCTCTGCCAGCCCATCGCCTACTTCTTGACTTCGCCCTTTTCGGCGAGCTTTTTCTCAAGGTAATGGATACTGGTGCCGCCTTCGATGAAGCGCGCGTCGTGCATCAGTTCCTGATGCAAGGGAATGTTGGTCTTGATGCCCTCTATGCTCATTTCGGACAGGGCAATGCGCATCCGGCGGATCGCCTGTTCCCGGGTATCACCGTAGGCGATCACCTTGGCGACCATCGAGTCGTAGTGCGGGGGAACCGTATAACCCTGGTAGATGTGCGAATCGACGCGGATTCCCGGCCCGCCAGGCGGGTGATAAAACGTGATCTTGCCGGGAGACGGAACGAACGTGAAGGGATCTTCGGCGTTAATACGGCATTCTATCGAATGACCGCGAAGCGAAATATCCTTCTGGCGATAGCGCAACTTCTCGCCGGCAGCGACGCGAATCTGCTCCTGAACGATATCGACACCTGTAATCGCCTCGGTGACCGGATGCTCGACCTGCAGCCGGGTGTTCATCTCGATGAAGAAGAACTCGCCGTTTTCGTAGAGAAATTCGAAGGTGCCTGCGCCACGATAACCAATCTTGCGGCACGCCTCTGCACAACGCTCGCCAATCCGGTTGATCAGACGTGCCGGAATATGCGGCGCGGGTGCTTCCTCGATCACCTTCTGGTGACGACGCTGCATGGAACAATCGCGCTCGCCGAGATAGATCGCGTTCTTGTACTGGTCGGCAAGAATCTGAATTTCCACGTGGCGCGGATTTTCCAGGAACTTTTCCATGTAGACCACGGGGTTGCCGAATGCCGACTGGGCCTCTGCGCGCGTCATCTGGACCGCATTGACCAGCGCCGCCTCAGTGTGCACCACGCGCATGCCCCGCCCGCCGCCACCGCCTGCCGCCTTGATGATGACCGGATAGCCCACGGCGCGGGCGATGCGCACGATTTCCTTGGGATCCTCCGGCAGCGCGCCGTCAGAACCAGGAACGCAGGGAACGCCCGCCGCCTTCATGGCGTCCTTGGCCGACACCTTGTCGCCCATCAGACGGATCGTCGCCGCGCGCGGCCCGATGAAGACGAAACCCGAACTTTCGACGCGCTCCGCGAAATCGGCGTTCTCGGAGAGGAAGCCGTACCCGGGATGGATGGCCTCCGAATCGGTCACCTCGGCCGCCGAAATGATCGCGGGAACGTTCAGGTAGCTCAGGGCAGATGGGGCCGGACCGATGCAGACAGATTCGTCGGCCAGTTTGACGTACTTGGCTTCGCGGTCTGCCTCGGAGTGCACAACGACCGTCTTGACACCCAACTCGCGACAGGCGCGCTGCACGCGAAGCGCGATTTCGCCGCGATTGGCGATAAGAATTTTCCCGAACATGCCTTGATCAGCCGATAACGAACAACGGCTCGCCGAATTCGACGGGCTCGCCGTTATCGAGCAGGATCGCCTTGATCACGCCTGTCGCATCCGCTTCGATTTCGTTCAGCAGTTTCATGGCTTCGATTATGCACAGGGTGTCGCCCTCCTTTACCGCCTGCCCGACCTCGACAAACGCTTCGGCACCCGGCGATGACGAACGATAGAAGGTACCCACCATCGGTGACTTGACGACATGGCCTTCCGGCAGGTCGTCGTCATCGTCGAGGCGCACTGCCGACGCACCTGCCGCTGCCGGCGGCATGGCAGCGGGAATCGCATACTGCTGGACCGGGGCGGCCACGGTGCCGTAGTGCTTGGCGATACGCACCCGTTCTTCGCCTTCGGTCACTTCTAGTTCGGAAATCCCGGATTCCTGAACTAGGTCGATGAGTTTCTTTAGCTTACGCAGATCCATGGGGACTCCTTCAGTCATGCCCCGGTTCGGGGCAAGAGCCGGCAGTTGCCGGATTATTCGATGTTGAGCTTGTTCAGCAGGTACTCGAGCGCCAGCAAATAGCCCTCGTGACCCAGGCCGCAGATCACGCCGACAGCCAGATCGGAAAAATAAGAATGATGCCGGAAGGCCTCCCGGGCATGCACGTTCGACAGATGCACCTCGATGAAGGGGATCGCCACCGCCACGAGGGCGTCGCGCAAGGCGACACTGGTGTGGGTATACGCCGCCGGATTGATGATGATGGCGCGCACGCCCTGATCCCGGGCAGCATGAATGCGTTCGATCAAGGCGCCCTCATGATTGCTTTGGAAGGATTCAAGTTCGACACCAACCCCCTCGGCCATGCGTGCCAAAGAAAGGTTGATGTCAGCCAAGGTCACGCTGCCGTAGTATTCCGGCTCTCGGGTGCCAAGCAGATTGAGGTTTGGACCGTGAATGACCACGACTCGCGGTTTCTCGACTGGCTTGGAAGCGGCTTTTTGCTTCTTCATGACTGCAAGTTTGCCGTAAATCGCTGCACGTTGTCCAGTCTATTCAAGAATGAGGGCACGCAGGGCGTCGGCACGAATACGCTCCCGCGGCCGACCGTCACGGTGCCTCATGACCATGCGTTCCAGCTGCGGGGGGTAGATCACCAGATTGGCATCCGCGGTGTCGGTTTCAAGTACCAGAACCGCCTCTGCCCGTTCGTTGCGGGGCTCAGCATGTTCGAATGCCATGCCGTGATTGAGCAGGAAGATTTCAACCTCCTTGGCGCTGTCGGCGAAGAGGAGAATGTCGATGTGCGAATGTTCGCCGGCCGTGCCGTCGAGAACCGACCCGGCCAGATAAGGCGAGTAGTCGGCCAATAGTTCGAGGAGGCCAAGTGCAGTCTGCCGCATGGCTAGCACCAGTTCAGGATGCCCTTCCGCCTGATAGAGGCTGCGATACGCGCGCAGCTCAGCCTCGACCTCGGCATTGTCAGGATAAGGCGTGTGTTCAGGCAGACCCAGCTGACGGGCGGCCTTGCGCTTGGCATGCTGGTAGTCGGCGATCCCGTCCTCCGCCATCAGGCGCGCCGCAACCCCGGCGATGCTCGACCGGGTGCTGGCACTGGCTCGTGGCCGTTCGGGACGGGGCATTGGCTCTGGGATCAGGGTAGAATCGCCACCATTCTAACGGCTCTCTGCAACATGCACATTCATATTCTGGGTATCTGCGGCACCTTCATGGGCGGGGTCGCACAACTGGCCGTCGCTTCCGGCCACAAAGTCACCGGCTGCGACGCCAATGTCTATCCGCCGATGAGCGACCAGCTGCGCGCTGCGGGCGTCGATCTGATCGAAGGTTTCGCGGCTGACCAGCTGGCCCTGCAAGCGGACGTTTTTGTCATCGGCAATGCGATTTCACGGGGCAATCCGCTACTCGAAGCCATCCTCGACCAGGGGCTGCCTTACACTTCGGGCCCGCAATGGCTGGCCGAGCACGTGCTTCAGGGACGCTGGGTCCTGGGGGTCGCCGGCACGCACGGCAAGACGACCACCGCCTCGATGCTTGCCTGGATTCTCGAGGACGCCGGCATGGCGCCGGGCTTCCTGATCGGCGGCGTACCGATGAATTTCGGCGTGTCGGCGCGGCTGGGCGACACCCCTTTCTTCGTAATCGAGGCTGACGAATACGACACCGCCTTCTGCGACAAGCGTTCGAAATTCGTCCATTACCGTCCACGCACCGTGGTTCTGAACAATCTTGAATTCGATCATGCTGACATTTTCAGCAATCTTGCAGCGATCGAGACTCAATTCCACCATTTGGTGCGCACCTTGCCGGCCAGCGGCCTGATTGTTTCTAATCAGGCCGAAGACAGCCTAGAGCGCGTCCTCGGGCAGGGTTGCTGGACGCCTGTCGAGCGCTTCAACGCCCCGGGAGGCTACCGAGTCACCGGCGGCGATGCCAGCGGATCGCTGACTCTGCATGGCCCGGGCGGGGAAATCGCCCGCTCCCGTTGGTCACTTTCCGGTGAGCATAACCGCGCCAATGCCTGCGCCGCGCTACTTGCAGCGCGTCATGTCGGCGTTCCGCTGGACAAGGGACTGGATGCACTGTCCCGGTTCGAAAACGTCAAACGGCGCATGGAAGTCCGTGGCACCGTGCGCGGCGTAACCGTTTACGATGATTTCGCCCACCATCCGACCGCCATCGCGACCACCGTCGCCGGCCTCAGGCGCAAGGTCGGTGGTGCGCGCATCCTTGCGGTGCTCGAGCCGCGCTCGAACACCATGAAACTCGGGACCATGAAAAGCCAGTTGCCGGAAAGCCTCAGGGAAACCGATGCGGCCTTCTGCTACGCGGCGAACCTCGGCTGGGACGCGCGCGAGGCCCTGTCACCCATGGGCGAAAAGGCCACCGTCGAGGACGACCTCGATCTGCTGGTCGGCAGAATCGTCGCCGCTGCGGCCGCCGGCGATCACATCCTGGTCATGAGCAACGGCGGTTTCGGCGGGATCCACGGGAAAATACTGGCGGCGCTCGCCGCCTGAGCAAGTTGTCCAGCGCCCGGCCCGCGCGAGGGCAGACCGGGTTCTGCGGAGGACTCAGCGCTCCATCGACTCAACGACCGCCAGCGCGGTCATGTTGACCAGGCGGCGAACGGTCGCCGTCGGGGTCAGGACATGCACCGGACGCGCCGCGCCGAGCAGGATGGGGCCGATGGTCACGCCCTCGCCGGCCGTCATCTTCAACAGGTTGTAGGCGATGTTCGCCGCATCGATGTTCGGCATGATCAGCAGGTTGGCCTCGCCCTTGAGGGTCGAATCCGGATGCGCCGCACGGCGCACTTCCTCGGACAAAGCCGAGTCGCCGTGCATTTCGCCGTCGATTTCAAGTTCACCGTGGGTCATGGCCGACACCAGTTCGGCGGCGTAGCTCATCTTCCGGGCCGATTCGGAGGTACCCGAGCCGAAGTTGGAATGCGAAAGCAACGCGACCTTGGGATGAATGCCGAAGCGCCTGACCTGCTCGGCGGCCGTGATCGTCATCTCGGCGATCTCCTCGGCACTCGGTACTTCGTTGATGTGGGTGTCGCAGATGAACAAGGAGCGGCCCGGCAGCATCAGGTAATTCATCGCGGCCAGCGTATTGATGCCCGGCCGCTTGCCGATGACCTGGTTGATGACCCCCATGTGGTGGCTGAACTGGCCCGTCATGCCGCAGATCAGCCCATCGGCGTAACCCAGCGTCAGCAGCATGGCGCCGATCAGCGTCGGCTTGCGGCGTAACGCCTCCTTGGCAATCGCCGGGGTAACGCCACGGCGCACCATCAGCTTGTGGTAGGCGGTCCAGCATTCGCGGTAGCGCTCGTCGGATTCCGGATTGATGACATCGAAATCGACGCCGGGCCGGATGCGCAGGTTGGCAGTTGCAAGCCGGTGCTCGATGACGCCCGGGCGTCCGATCAGGAGCGGGCGGGCGAACTTTTCCTCGATCACCACCTGGGCGGCGCGCAGCACACGCTCATCCTCGCCTTCTGCGAAAATGATCCGCTTGCCCTGGGCCTGGCGGGCCGCCTGGAAAATGGCCCGCATGCCGACACCGGTGTGATAGACGAATTCCGAGAGCTTGGCGCGATAGGCATCCCAGTCGGTGATTGGCCGCGTCGCGACTCCCGATTCGATGGCCGCCATGGCGACCGCCGGCGCGATCTTGACGATGAGGCGCGGGTCGAAGGGCTTCGGAATCAGGTATTCGGGCCCGAAAGACAGGTGGTGTCCGGGGTAAGCCATCGCCACCTCATCGGTGACCTCGGCTTCGGCCAGTTCGGCAATCGCCCGGACGCTGGCCATCTTCATCTCCTCGGTGATGCGAGTCGCACCGACATCGAGCGCGCCACGGAAGATGAAGGGAAAGCACAGGACGTTGTTGACCTGGTTCACATAGTCGGAACGACCGGTGGCGATGATGACGTCCGGGCGCACCGCCCTGGCCAGTTCCGGCATGATTTCCGGGGTCGGGTTGGCGAGCGCGAAGACCATCGGCTTTTCGGCCATGCCGGCGACCATTTCCGGCTTGAGCACGCCGGCGGCGGACAGCCCGAGGAAGACATCGGCGCCGACCATCGCATCACCCAGCGTGCGATGTGAAGTTTCACGGGCGTAGCGAGCCTTGGTCGCTTCCATGTTGGCTTCACGGCCAACGTAGATAACGCCCTTGGAGTCGCAGACCGTGATGTTCTCGCGTTTGACGCCGAGGTCGCACCACAGGTTCAGGCAGGAGATCGCCGCGGCACCGGCACCGGACACGACGACCTTGATTTCGTCGATTTTCTTGTCAACCACTTTCAGGCCGTTGAGCATGGCGGCGGCAGAAATGATTGCCGTGCCGTGCTGGTCGTCGTGGAAGACGGGGATGTTCATCCGCTCCTTGAGCTTCTCTTCGATGTAGAAGCATTCGGGGGCCTTGATGTCTTCGAGGTTCACGCCACCCAGCGTCGGCTCCATGGCCGCGATCATGTCGATCAGCTTGTCAGGATCGTTCTCGGCCAATTCGATGTCGAAGACGTCGATGCCGGCGAATTTCTTGAACAGGCAGCCCTTGCCTTCCATCACCGGCTTGGCGGCGAGCGGCCCGATGTTGCCCAGGCCAAGGACGGCTGTGCCGTTGGTAATGACGCCAACCAGATTGGCGCGCGAGGTCATCTCGGCTGCCATGGCGGGGTCTTCGACGATCAGGTCACAGGCCGCGGCCACGCCGGGCGAGTAGGCCAGCGCCAGATCGCGCTGGTTGGTAAGGCCCTTGGTCGGGCGGACGGAAATCTTGCCCGGCGTGGGCCACCGGTGATACTCGATTGCAGCTTCGCGCAGATCCTTTTCCACGAACTCTCCTCTGGTTTTCTGCTGGCGGGAAAAACCTTGGAGATTACCGGAAAGCGTCGACGCCGGCAAAACGTAATTATGTATTTTCGAGGCCTAGAACCTGTGCGCGAAGGTCAGCCTGACGGTCCGCGGTTCCGCCGGATGGAGATGGCGATCGAAAACCGGCGCCGATTCGTTCGGCAATTGCGAGTCGTACCAGTATTCGATGTCGTTCACATCCTTGTCGAACAGGTTGTAGACGTCCAGCGACAGCTGAGTGCGGCGATCGAGGCGGTAGCCGATACGCAGGTTGGTCAGCGACGAGGATGCCGAACGCACCGAATTATCCTCGACCAGCGGCCGCGGCCCGAAGTAACGCCAGCGCAGGGCACCGAACCAGGGTCCGAGCTGGTCGATCGTGATGCCGACGTTGGCAGTGGTCTGGACCGCGCCCGGGATATACTTGCCCACCGGATCGCTGTCCGTGAATTGCGCGTGTGACCAGGCCAGGTCGGCATCGAATGCCAGCCAGTCGGTCGCCAGATAGAGATTGTTCCATTCCACGCCGTAGCGGCGAGACGGACGCGACGCCTCGGTCGTTCCCGCGTCACCGACGAATAGCAGTTCAGAATCCGATTGCAGTTGCCACAGCGCGAGGGTGGTCTGCCATCCAGCCACCGGCTCGCTGCGCACGCCGCCCTCGTAGCCCGTCGTCCGGACCAGCGGCCGGACCGGGTCCACCGGGGTCACGCGGTCGGCCGGATCGACCCTGATCGTCGTACCGCGCGCATCGTTCGAGTGAAAGCCCTGACCGTAATTGAGATAGAACTCCGTCTTCCGCCACGGCCCGAAAATCATCGAGAACTTCGGCGTCACCATCTGGTCGCTGGCCTTGCCGGAATTCTCGGGCAGATTGGCGTCGACCGTAAAATCATAGGCATCACCACGCACACCGGCCACCGTCCGGAACCATGAGGCCCAGCGCGTTTCATTCTGCGCCCAGAGGGACAAATTGCGTTGCGTGACACGGTCTTCGCGCACCGTGTTCCATGTGTTGCGCTTGGTCGTGTTGTAAAGGCCCACCGGACGGATCTGGTCAAGGCGACCATAGACGCCAAAAGAGTTTTCAACATCGAAACCGCCCCAGCGGTCGAAAAACGACTGTGCCGCGGTGAACCCGCCCGCCTGGCGCCGTTCAGACTGTTTGAACTGGTCGCCGGTGTCGCAGTTGCCGTTGGCGGCAAAATCGTTCAGGCAATACTGAAAATTGGACCACAGGTCGAGACCGGATTTCAGCCACCAGATCGTCGCAAGCGATTGGCTGTCGGTGCCACGCCGCGCCCAGTCGCCGGACAGGCTGTAGCGGTAGGTTTCCCCTCCGGTGGTCGGGTCGAGCGTACCGAAGCGGTTGATGTAGCCACTGTCGATCGCCCGCTTGGCAACCTGGTCGGTCGAGGTCCAGTCGCCGCGATAGGCCATGCCGGTTACCGAAAAGCCGTCGTCGCGACTTCCCTGGCTGTAGCGCAGCACGCCGTTAAGCTTCCGGTAGTTCTCGGGCACCTCCCAGGGGCCATCGTTGGTGAATAGCTCCACGGCGTAAAGCAGATTTCCGGCGCCGACCTCGGGCGACCCGGCGAGCAGGGCGCGGCCGTAGCGGTTCTGGCCGGCGGTAATCTGGGCCAGTGTTCCGTCTATCTTGCGCAGATAATCGATACGCGCCACCCCGACCGAGGAGAAATCGCCTTCGTCAGCGTAATAGGGTCCCTTGCGATACCTGATGCGGTCAACCAGCTCGGGAATCAGGAAATTGAGATCGGTATAGCCTTGGCCATGGGCATGGGTCGGCATATTGACCGGCACCCCTGCCACATAAGTTGCGAAATCCGTACCGTGGTCAAGATTGAAACCGCGCAGGAAGTACTGGTTGGCCTTGCCGTCACCCGCATGCTGGGTAACGATCAGCCCGGGCACCATCTCCAGCACTTCGCCTGGACGCTGGAGTGGCACGGCGGCCAGCCGCTGGCCGGATACCACGCCTTCACTGCCAGCCATGGCAAGTCCTTCCAGGTTTTCAGCCTGGGCCCGGACTTCGATGGTCGACAGTTCGGTCGCCTCGTTCGCAGACGCCCCGGCTACCGCCAGCAGGAAATATGCACTAATTACTTTTTGTCTTAATTTCATCGCAAAAAACGGCCGATTCAACCGGCCACCTCCTTCGCCTGAATCGTGCCAGTGACGGTCGGCGTGCGGAGCCGGACGGCAGCCAGAAAGCCAAGGGCAATGACCGCCACCAGCAGGCCGCCAAACCCAAGTTCCTTGCCTTCGCTCCAGGCATCGATGGCAGGCGAGAGCAATTTGGCCGCACCGAAAGCGGCGACCAGCAGACTTACCCCGGAAACCACCAGCCCCATGACCCGCGAGGCAAGCACCGCCACCTGATCGGCGCGGGCGATCAGCCGGGCGATCCACAGACCATTGATGCCATCGGTCAGCATCATGCCGAGAGTGAACAGCAGGGCCAGCACCAACGCATGTCGCCAGCCGCCAAACTGCGTCGCCGTCAGCGCGAAGAAAGCGGCCTGCGACAGCGTGTCGAACGAGAGCGCAAACAGCGCACCAACCAGGGCAATCAGGGCTGGATGCTCGACATGGCGAAGCTTGCCGAGCAAGCATCCCTTCAAGCCGACCGGGCGAACCATCTCGCCCGGCTGCGCACGCACGACTGCCGCGAGATTGAGACTGCCGAGCGCGACCAGGAAAGCGATCGAAACCAGCGAACCCAGCGTGCCGAACCACTCGGGCACGTCCCAGCGGCCGGCCAGGGCTGACACCCCGAGGGCAATCGCCATCACCACCGCACCATGGCCGAGGGAAAACAGGGCTCCGCAATAGCGCGCCAGATGCGGCCGGTTGCGGCTGTTGTAGCGGGTCAGGCCGTCGATAGTCGCCAGATGGTCGGCATCGAAGCCGTGCTTCATGCCAAGCACGAAAGTCAGGATCAACAGCGAAGCCCAGTCGGCCACGGGCACCCCCCCAGTGCGGCTACATGATTTTTTGTAAATTTATCATACGCGCGGCCAGCCGGGTTGAAATTGCTTGCCGGCTGAACTGAATTGACTGGCCGGATTAGCGCGAAGGGCGGTAATGAACGTGCTTCGCATCGCCGCCATCATGCGCATGGCGATGTTCCGGTTCGACGGAGATCACGTTGAACTGCCCATGGCGAACCCCGCTTTCAGCCATCAGGCGCTGGGCGAAGCGCACGACCGTTTCAGTTCTTCCCTTGAGGATGACGGTCTCGAGGCAGTTTTCATGGTCGAGATGGACGTGCATCGCAGCCACCGTCAGGTCGTGGTGATCGTGCTGGATCGCCGTCAGACGTTCGGCCAGTTCCCTCGTGTGATGGTTGTATACATAGGAAAGGTTGGCTACGCAATGGCCGGTGGGTGCCGCCCGCTGCCGGTCGCTCTCTATCGCGCCGCGAATCAGGTCGCGCACGGCTTCGGAACGGTTGCTGTAGCCGCGGGCGCTGATCAACTCGTCGAATTGCCCGGCCAGCGATTCATCAAGCGAAATTGTAAAACGTTCCATAAGGTCCTCACGGGCAGCCGGCAAAGGGAGTTTGCTGCATACCAGACGGCTATTTCCGAAATATGCGAAAGGGTTGATCGACGACACGATGCGGGCTGCCATCGCGCGCCATCCTGCACGACATAAACCTATCACCTTCGCGATATTTCAGGAAAACCGGGTTCAGGCTAGGATGACTATAAGCAAACAGTTATTTATAAGATCATGCAAAAAAGACGTCGCACAGGGAGCAACACCAATTCATTCCAGGAGTTCTCCGGCAAGCCGGAGTTTACTGCCGCCGTTCGCTACTGTAATGGGCGGACGGAATTGTTCCGGGTTAAAAATGCCGACAATCTGGAGGATGCGCGCGCCGTAGTGCTGGCCGAACTGGACGGTGTACGCAGTCTGGTCATCGCGCCACGCCCCTGATATTTGCATTTAGCAGATGCGCGGCAACTGGTCGCCCGTAAGCCAGTCCACGATGCGCTTGCCGCCGAGTGCAGTCGTCATCTGGACAAAATGATGGGGGTCTCCATGGACAGAACCGATGATCGCCCCTGCGCCGCCGAGCGGGTGCCGGCGCATCGTCGAGAGTAGCAGCTCGGCGTCATTTTGCGCGCAGATAGCCACCAGTTTGCCCTCATTCGCCACATATAGCGGATCCAGCCCGAGGAACTCACAGGCAGCCGCAACCAGCGGATTGACCGGCAATGCCTTCTCGTGAATCATCACCCCGACACCCGACTGCTTGGCAATCTCGTTCAGGGTAGTCGCCAGTCCGCCGCGCGTCGGATCACGCAGCACATGGACGTCGGCGCCGCACTCCAGCAATGTTTCGACCAGGCCATGGAGCGCCGCCGTATCCGACTGGACGGGGGACTCGAAACCCAGGCTGTCGCGCCCCGCCATGATGGCCATGCCATGATCGCCGAGCGTACCGGAGACCAGAATCGCATCGCCCGGCTGCGCCCGGCGACCCGAAAGTTCGCGCCCGGCGGGCAACAGACCGACACCCGCGGTCGTGATGAAGACGCCGTCACCCTTGCCGCGCTCGACCACCTTGGTGTCACCGGTCACCACGGGCACGCCGGCCGCGCGTGCCGCCCGTGCCATGCTGTCGACGATACGCGCCAGGTCGCTCAGCGGAAAACCCTCCTCGAGGATGAATGCCGCCGACAGCCAGAGCGGCTTCGCCCCCATCACGGCGACATCGTTGATCGTGCCGTGCACCGACAGGCAACCGATATCGCCGCCGGGAAAGAACAGCGGCGAGACCACATGGCTGTCCGTCGCCATCACCAGCCGGCCTTGGCCTGGCGCCGGCAGCACAGCCCCGTCATCGCCCTGGGCCAGCCACTCGTTACCGAGGCGGCGCGCAAAAAGTTCGTCGATCAGATGCGCCATCGCCCGGCCACCGGCGCCATGCGCCATTTCGACCCGGCCATTCTTCAGATCCAGCGGGCGGGTGTAATCACGCATCCCGGTAACGCCCATAGGTGTAATGGGCAGCGCAGGCACCCTCCGAACTGACCATGCAGGAGCCGACCGGACTCTCCGGCGTGCACACGTTGCCGAACAGCTTGCACTCGACGGGGCGCTTCGCGCCGCGCAGGATCGCTGCGCATTCGCAGCTTTTGTGGTCAGCCACCGTCCGGTAGTCGCTGGCAAAGCGTTGCTCGGCATCGAAGCCGGCGAAGGCCGGGCGCAGGCGCAAAGCCGAATGCGGCAGGGTGCCGAGCCCGCGCCACTCGAAATCCTCGCGCAGCTCGAATACTTCGCCGACGAGGGCCTGCGCCTTGCGGTTGCCGTCGCGGTCGACGGCGCGGGTGAACTCGTTCTCGACCTCCGCCCGCCCGTCATTGACCTGGGCGACCAGCATCCGGATCGCCTGCAGGACGTCCAGCGGCTCGAAGCCGGCGATGACCACCGGTTTCCCGTAGTGCTGCGCAAACGGCTCGTAGGGCCGGCTGCCGATGATGGTCGATACATGCGCCGGCCCGACGAAGCCCTCGATGGCGATTCTCTCCGGCGAATCCAGGATCGCCATCATCGCCGGCGGGGTCAGGACATGACAGCACAAGACCGAAAAGTTATTCAAGCCGAGCGCCGCAGCCTGCTTGACGGCCACAGCCGTTGGCGGGGTGGTGGTCTCGAACCCGATGGCAAAGAAGACGACCTGTCGCTCAGGGTGCTTGCGGGCGAGAGCCAGCGCATCGGCACTGGAGTAGACCATGCGGATGTCGCCGCCGAGCGCCTTGGCCCGCAGCAGCGACAGGCCATCGGAAGCCGGCACGCGCAGGCAGTCGCCATAGGTGCAGAGGATCACGTCGTGCTCCAGGGCCAGCCGGATGGCCTGATCGACACGCCCGATGGGCAGTACGCAAACCGGGCAACCCGGGCCGTGGATCATCTCGACATTGGCCGGCAACAGGTCGGTGACCCCGTAGCGCGATATGGCGTGGGTATGGCCGCCGCAGAACTCCATGAAATGGTAGTCGCGATCCGCCCGCGCCTCGCGCCCGATAGCCGCCGACAAGCCTCGGGCAAGCTCGCCATCGCGAAATTCGTCGATGTACTTCATCAATGCACTATGGCGCCGAGACCCTGCTGGCCGATTTCGGCGAACAGCGCCAGGGTCTTCGCCGCTTCTTCCGGATCGAGCTTGTTCAGCGCGTAGCCGACGTGCACGATCACATAGTCGCCGACCGCCACGCCATCGACCAGGGCCAGCGAAATTTCCTTGCGCACGCCGGCCAGGTCAACGACGGCGCCGTCACCCTCTCGCAGTTCAACGACCTGTGCGGGAATTGCCAAACACATCGCTACACCTCATCGTTCATGGTTTTCACACCGCCGGTGCATCAGCGCGCCGGCAAGTCACGGAAATGATTTTCCGGATCGTAGGTTCCCGCCAGCGAAGCCGCCAGCGCAGCGAGCGCATCCTCGATCAGCGCCAGTTGCGCCGCGTCGAGCACCTCCCGGGCCAGGCCAAGTGACGTCAGCACCCAGGTACCGACCGGCTGCGCACCGACCAGCATCATGTTGACGCATTCGCGGCGCCCCTCGCGCTCGACCCAGGCAAGCTCCCCGGTGCCCTCCCAGGCCGTCACCTGCATGGGAATGGACAGGCACATCAGGCGCACCCGCCCGCCGGCATCCGGCAGGCGCCGGACCCTGTGCATTCCTCAAGGTCACGAATGAAGAAGTTCACGATAGGCCGATTTTCCGCAATGGCGCCGCCCGGGTGTTGCGCCAGATCAAACGAACTGCGCGCCAACCCGCGCCCATCGGGTCTGCGCCCCGGCCATAACTTACCAGACATTGGCGGAACAGCGGGCAACCCAGCCTTGGCCAAGCGCCAGGCCGCCGTCGCTGGGCGGCGCCAGCCTCGCTTCGAGCAGGTCCACACCGCGCGCTTCCAGATGCCGGCGCAAGGCCGACATCAGTACGGCATTCATCGCACAGCCACCGCCGACGGCGATTTTTGCCCCTTTTTCCCGGTCGACCGCAAGCGCCGCCCAGTCGCCGAGAGCGGCAGCGACCGTCGCATGGAAAAGCGCCGCACCCCGTTCTGGATCGTCAATGTCGAGCAGGACCGGCACCAGCGGCGAAAGGTCGAGGTCGCCGTCACGAATCACGTAGCCGTCGGCCAGCGCCTGAACCGGCCCGTAGGCGGCCGCCAGACCCTCGAGTTCCATCGCCGCCTGCCCTTCGTAACGCGACTCGGCGCGCAACCCGAGCAGGCCTGCCGCTGCATCGAACCAGCGGCCGAGGCTCGACGTGGGTGGGCAATTCAAATCCCGACCGAGCATCGCGAGCAGCGGGCCGGCGTCGCGCGCCGGGTAATGCCGCTTCAACCAGGCACCGACGCGTTCGTCCAGGCCCGCGCCGTGCAGGGCCGCTACAGCCATGCGCCATGGTTCGCGGGCGGCCCGGTCACCGCCGGGGAGCCTGAGCGCGTGCAGGTGGCCGAGGCGCTGGCAATCTGCGCCAGCGACACGCAACAACTCGCCCCCCCAAAGGCCACCGTCCGGTCCGAGGCCGACCCCATCGATCGCGAGGCCGATGAGCGGCGAACTGACCCCATGTTCGGCACAGAGCGCGGCAATATGCGCGTGATGATGACCCACCGCCAGCGCCGGAATACCCAGTTTTTCCGCCATATCCAGGGCCAGCCGGGTTGACGGATAGTCCGGATGCAGATCATGGGCGATCAGGTCGGGGCGCACATCGAGGATGGCCAGCAGGTGCGCGATCGTCTCTTCCAGGAAGACGATGGCCGCCACGTTGTCGAGTCCGCCGATGTGCTGCGACAGGAAAGCCTCGCGACCCTTGAGCACGCAGACCGTGTTCTTCAGGTAAGCGCCCAGCGCCAGCACGGTCGGCCCGCCCCGGGGCAGCGGAATCGGCACCGGCACATGGCCGCGCGCGCGGCGGATGAAGGCCGGTCCGGCCCGCACGACGGAATCGTCGCAACGCACGACGATGTCGCGGTCGTGCATCAGGAAGGCATCGGCTATGCCCGACAGGCGCTGTTCTGCCTCGTCGTTGCCGATGACCAATGGCTCGCCATGCGGGTTGGCACTGGTCATGACAAGGAGCAGGTCGCTCGGCTCGTCGAGCCACCCGGTGCCCATCGGACGACCGGCCGCCTCGTACCAGAGCAGCAGGTGCAGCGGTGTCGCCGGCAGCATCACGCCCAGCCAGGCCAGGCCGGGCGCGATGCCGGGCAGTTCGCGCTCACCCTTGGGGCAGAGGATGATCGGGGCAGCGGCGTCTTTCAGCAGGCTGGCCTCCGCTTCGCCGATCCGCGCAAAATCGCGCAGCGAATCGGCATTCAGTGCCATCACGGCGAAGGGTTTTTCCTCGCGCTGCTTGCGCCGGCGCAATTCGGCGACCGCTTCGGCATTGCGTGCTTCGCAGGCGAGATGGAAGCCACCCAAGCCCTTGATCGCGACGATCTTCCCGTCGCACAGCAGGCGCAAGGTTTCCGCAATCGGGTCACCAACCAGCGCCTGTGCGGCCGCATCGAGCAAGTGCAATTGAGGGCCGCAATCCCGGCAGCAAGTGGTTTCGGCATGAAAACGCCGGTCGACCGCAGCAGCATATTCGGCTTGGCACGGCGCGCAGAGCGGGAAGGTGGCGAGGCTGGTCTGCGCGCGGTCGTAGGGGATGCGCCGGCTGACGGTATAACGCGGGCCGCAATGCGTGCAGGTAGTGAAGGCGTAGCGCCAGCGGCGGTTGGCCGGATCGCAGATGTCGGCGATGCAGTCGGGACAGATCGCGGCATCCGGGCCGATGGCCGTGGCGACCGTGCCGGCGAGGCTTTCGAGTATTGCGAAACCGGTGTCGGCTACTTCAGCGGGCTCGCTTTCGATGGCGTCGATGCGCGCCAGGCGTGGCGCTTCTTTCGGCAGGCGGGAGATGAATTCGGGCACTCTCTCACCGTCGACTGCGATGCGCACCCCGGCACCGTCGTTGCGCACCCAGCCGTTCAGGCCAAGCTCGTTGGCCAGGCGCCACACGTAAGGACGAAAGCCGACGCCCTGAACCAGACCACGCACGCGAATCTGCCGACCCGCCACCGGAAATTACCTGCCGGCCAGCTGGCGTTCCAGTTCGGCGACACGCTGCCGCAGGCCATCGACGGTTTCCGAACGGTTGCCGCGCTGTACCTCGAGGCCGGCTTCGATCCACGACACCCAGGCCGCCAGTCCCTCGCCGCTGGTCGCTGAAACGCGGAAGATCGTCAGATGCGGATTGACGCGCTGCGCGTTGGCTTCGGCGAGGTCGGCATCGAAATCGAGATAGGGCAGGAGGTCGCACTTGTTGAGCAGCATTACGTCGGCCGCGCGGAACATGTCGGGGTACTTGAGCGGCTTGTCCTCACCCTCGGTGACCGAAAGGATGGCGACCTTGTGGTGCTCCCCGAGATCGAATGCAGCCGGGCACACCAGATTGCCGACATTTTCGATCAGGAACAGCGAGTCTTCGGCCGGTTTCATGCGCGCCACCGCTTGCCCGACCATGTGGCCGTCGAGATGACAGCCCTTGCCGGTGTTGATCTGCAGCGCGGCAACGCCCGTTGCCCGGATGCGTTCGGCGTCATTGGAGGTCTGCTGGTCGCCCTCGACGACGCTGATCGCAACCTTCTCCTTGAGCAGTTCGATCGTCTTCACCAGCAGCGTGGTCTTGCCGGAACCCGGGCCTGAGACCAGATTCAACGCGAAGATGCCGCGCTCGTCGAATCCCTGGCGGTTCGCCGCCGCGTAGGCATCGTTCTTGGCGAGGATGTCCTGCTCGATCTGCACCATGCGCGACTGGCTCAGGCCGGGCACATGCGCCCGCGCCGGTCCCGTCCCGTAATCCAGATCACCGCCGACGCCGGGCTCGTGACGGTGAAGCTCCTCGTGCTCATGAACGTGCGCTCCGTCATGGGTGTGCGCATGGCTGTGCGTGCTGCCATCCGCATGGCGGTGGGTGTGCGAATGAACACCCAGTGGCGCCTCGTCGTGGCCATGGGCCAGGTCGTCGGCATGATCGTGGGCATGCACCGTGCCATCCTCATGAACATGGGTATGCTCGGAAGCATTTATGCTCGCTGCTCCCTCGACTTTCGATTCCTCCGAACCGCAACCGCAAACTGTGCACATCGCAACCACTCCTATTCGATTTCCACTTCCCTGACCCGCATTTCAGTACCGCCGGTCGCCTGCAACTGGTGACTGCCGCAATGCGGGCAGGTACCGAAAATCTCTTCCATGGCCACCGTGGCGCTGCACGCCATGCACCAGCCCGTACCCGGCACTTCGATGATCTCCAGCGCCGCACCTTGGGCAATGCCACCTTCCGCCACCGCCGCGAAGCAGAAGCGCAAGGCTTCCGGCTCCACTGAGGCGAGGCGACCGATTTCCAGCACGACCAGCTTAACCCGCCGCGCCATTTCGCGTATCGCTGTTTCTTCGACGACTTGCAGCACGCCCTCGGCAAGCGACATTTCATGCATCTTTCAACTCCACCACATAGGGCACGCAGGGGTCGAGCGCGAGGATCGCCTGATCGAGCAGTTGCCGCGCGGCATTCACCGAGTTGAGTGGCGGGGCATCGAGCAAGCCGGGCAGCATGCCGGCATCTGCAAAGAGACAGTCGGTCGGCGCCCATATCCGGTAATCCGCCACTCTGCCGGCCGCGAGGCGCACACCATGCGTCAAGATGCCGCGCGCGGTAATTGTCTGGGCCACCCCCCAGCCGCCGCCCCCGGCAGCGGCGACCGGGTAGGGCGCGCCAGCCGCCATTGCCGCCGCAGCGCTTTTCAACCCGGCAACGCGCCCTTCATAAGCGGCCCGGATCGATCGCGGGGCAAGCGCTGCGATCGGGGCATCGCCGTTAGCCTGCCAGCCGGCTAAGCACTCCGCAGGTGCCAGGCCGGACGCCGCGGCCGGCGCATGGCGGTCGCGGTCGACCATCTGCGCCAGGCATTTTTCAGCGAGGTCGCACACGGTATCCTGCAGCAGCCGCTGAGTTTCCGTGGCACAGTTGTCCTCGTTGCGCGTCGCTCGCCAGGCGATGAACGCTTCTTTTTCCGGGGGCAAGCCGAGCGCCGGCGGCCAGTCCAGCAAGAGGCGCCAGAGGTGCTCGTGCACCAGCTCGCGCCACAGGCCGGCGTCGTCCGCCGGCCCGGGCGCTTCGTCGGCGGCAGCTGCCAGTGCCGCACCGGCTGTCGCCCGCTGCGCATGCGTGCAGACCGAGTACAGCGCCGGAAGCGTCCTGAGTACTGCTGCCGGCAATTGGCCGAGGAAGAGCCGCAACACCGGCGGGCGCTCGAGCTCGACTTCGATCCCGCCCAGACGCCCCTCATGCAGGCAGGCGCGGACCGTCAGCAGGCCGGCCGAAATCACTCGCCAGCCCCCGCCAGAGTGCAGCAGGCCATGATCGGGCTACCCGGCGCGGCCGGCGCACTGCCGGAAGAGCTTGCCGCCCCGGCCAGGATGGATTCGAGATTGGCGAACATAAGTGGCTCATCATACGCGTTGCCGGCGATGGCCGTCACCAAGGGCCGCCCGAAGCTTTGCCTATGGGTCATAATGCTGGCGAAACAGTCTGCCCGGAACGTCATGCCCCGACACTCACCGACCCTTGCCCACCCCCCATCCGGCGGATCAGGCAAACGCCATCTTCGAGCAATCTGCCTGGCACTCGGGCTGGCGACCGCCGGCGGCACGGCTTTGAGCGCAGAGAATCTGCTCTGGTTCAGCGAAGGACGCCCGACGGCCAATGCGGCAAGGGCCGCCGGCCTTCTCGCAAGCGCCCCCGACGACGGCCTGGATGCGAATGACTATGACGCCGAACGCCTGCGAAATTTTATCGAACTTGCAGCCAACGGGCCGCTCCTTCCCGAGCACAGGATCACCCGCCTCGATCAGGAACTGAGCGCAGCAACGCGGCGCTACCTGCTTGACCTGCGCGCCGGCCGGGTGGCGCCACAGCAACTCGGCGAGAACTATGGCTACTCGATGGCCAAAGGTTTCGACCCGGACAGTCTGTTGCTTTCGGCAATCGCCGATAACCGTCTCGCTGATGCCGTCGCCGGCGCAAGGCCGCCCTTGGCCCAATACGCTGAGCTCCGGGAGGCACTCGCCCACTACCGCAAGCTGTCCGCCAATCCGGCCTGGCTGAAGGCGCTGCCACTGCCGGCCGACGGAAAACTGACACCGGGACAGCCGTATGCCAATCTTCGGAGCCTGGGGGAGCGGCTGGTGCTGCTGGGCGACCTTCCGCCAGGCACCGTGGTGGCGCAACGTTACGAGGGCAACATCGTCGATGGCGTCAAGTCGTTTCAGGAACGCCATGGCCTGACCGCGGACGGCGTCATCGGCAAGGCCACCCTGGAGCAACTCAACACCGCGCCGCTGGCCCGCGTCCGCCAGCTCGAACTGGCGCTGGAGCGCCTGCGCTGGACTCCTCTGTTCCAATCAACGCGCACCATTGCCGTAAATGTTCCCGAATTCAGGCTGCGTGCCTATGAGCTTCGCGACGGCCGGGTCGAGGTCAAGGCTGCCATGAACGTCATTACCGGTAATGCCAGCAAGACCCGCACGCCGATCTTCGACGCCGAAATGCGCTTCGTCGAGTTCAGCCCGTACTGGAACGTTCCCCCGTCGATCGCCCGTGGCGAGACCCTGCCCAAGCTACGCCGCGACCCTGCCTACTTCGAGCAGCAGGGATTCGAGTTCGTCGGCAACGATGGCCGGGTGGTCAACGGCTATTCCGAGGCCAACCTGGAGGCGGTCCAGCGCGGACAGATGCGTATCCGCCAGCGACCGGGCGCAAAAAATGCGCTGGGGGACATCAAGTTCGTCTTTCCGAATAGCGACAACATCTACCTCCACCACACACCAACCCCGCAACTCTTCAAGCGCGACCGCCGCGACTTCAGCCATGGCTGCATTCGCGTCGAGGCGCCTGTGGCGCTGGCGAAATTCGTCCTCGCCGACGAACCGGACTGGACTGAAGAACGCATCGTTCAGGCCATGACCAAGGGACGTTCCGCGACGCTCCGCCTGAACGAACCGATTCCGGTGGTCATCACTTACATCACCGCCATCGCCGAGGGCGGGCGGATCCATTTCTACCCGGACATCTACGGTCAGGACAAGGCACTTGACAACGCCCTGCGCCAGCGCTCGCAAGCGCTTCAATCTTCCAATCCGGCGAAGATTGGCGCAGAATCAAAAGATTAGATTCCTGATCGACCAGCAATGACCCAGCCACTGAAACACTCGCGCCGCCTCTTTCTCAGTCACGCCGCACGTCTCGCCATTGCCGGTGCCGTGCTGCCGATCGCGCGGCCGGCGCTCGCCTCCCTGCCCGGCGCCCGCAGCCTGGAATTCGACCACACGCATACCGGCGAACGGATTTCGGTCGTCTTCGCCGTCGGCAACCACTATGTGCCCGATGCCCTGAGCCTCGTGAACCGCTTTCTCCGTGACCACTACTCCGGCGAGGTCGGCCAGATCGACCCGCAGTTGCTCGACCTGCTGTTCAAGACACGCCAGGAACTGGGGTGCGACCAGCCCTTCCACGTCATTTCGGGCTACCGCTGCGCCACCACCAACTCGCGCCTGCGCAACACGCGCGGCGGCGGCGTGGCCCGGCAAAGCCTGCACATGCACGGCCAGGCGATCGACATCCGGATCCCGGGTGTCGCTCTTTCCGACCTCAGGGACGCCGCCATGTCGCTGAACGCCGGCGGCGTCGGCTTCTATCCGCGCGACAAGTTTGTGCATCTCGACACCGGCAAGGTGCGTTACTGGTAGCCAGGGCAACTACTTACCGGCGACGCGGGGGCTGCGGCCCCCGTTTTTCTTATTCCAATTTGTTTGATGATCGTCAATCTGCCGGTACACTTGCGCGTTCATAATTTGCCGCTGATTTAATTCGGTTTTTTCCCCTGATGCTTGAAGCTGACAATCTGGAATGCGTGCGCGGCGAGCGCCGCCTGTTCGCAGGCCTCGGCTTCCGTCTGGACGCAGGCGAACTGCTGTCCCTGCAGGGCCGGAACGGTTCAGGCAAAACCAGCCTCCTGCGCATGCTGATCGGCCTGCTTCCGCCGGAGACCGGCGAAATCCGCTGGAAAGGTGAGCCGATCAAGGCTCTCGCCGACGAATACCGCGCCGACCTCTGTTACCTCGGCCACCTGAATGCGATCAAGGAAGAACTGACGCCGCTGGAGAACCTGCTCGCCGCCGCCCGCCTGGCCGACGAGGAAATTTCAGAGGATGACGCCATCGACGCACTGGAACAGGTCGGCCTCGCCGGGCGCGAAGACCTCGCCTGCAAGTATCTGTCGCAGGGCCAGAAGCGGCGCGTCGCGCTGGCCCGGCTGGTCAAGGAAAAGCGCCCGCTTTGGATACTCGATGAACCCTTCGTGGCGCTCGACACGGCTGCGGTTGACTGGCTGGCAGGCATCATTTCCGGCCATCTGCAGCGCGGCGGCATGGCGGTGATGACGACCCACCAACTGGTGACCATCCCGGCCGGTACCGTGCGCGAGCTGCGTCTTTCCTGATGTTCAGGATCATCACGGCGCTGATCGGCCGCGACCTGAAGCTGGCCATGCGGCGCCAGGCGGACATCGTTTCGGCCCTGTTCTTCTTCATCATCGTCGTCAGCCTGTTCCCGCTCGGCGTCGGGCCCGAACCCGACCTGCTGCGCAAGCTGGCGCCAGGCGTGCTGTGGGTGGCCGCCCTGCTCGCCACCATGCTTTCCCTGCCCCGCCTGTTCGCCGACGACTACCGCGACGGCACCCTGGAACAGCTCGCGCTCGCGCCGCACCCTCTCGGGCTGGTGGTTACCGGGAAAGTGATCGCTCACTGGCTAGTCTCCGGACTACCGCTGGCGCTGATCGCGCCGGTGCTCGGGATCCAATTCGACCTGTCGGTCGATGCCCTGGTCGTCCTGACCGCCGCCATCCTGATCGGCACGCCGGCACTGTCCGGGATCGGCGCCATCGGTGCGGCACTGACCCTGGGATTGCGCGGCGGTGGCGTCCTCCTATCGTTGCTCGTGCTGCCGCTTTACATCCCGGTGTTAATATTCGGCGCTGGTGCAGTGGATGCGACGGTGACCGGTCTCGGGGGGGAAGGTCACCTCTCCCTGCTTGCCGCCCTGACCTTTGCCTCACTCGGCTTCGCCCCCTGGGCATCAGCCGCTGCCTTGAAGATCGCCCTCGAATGAAAGACCGCTTCAATCTCTATCGCTTTGCCTCGCCGGCTACCTTCTACCCGCTGGCCGGGGCACTGATTCCCTACTTCGTCGCCGTTTCCATCGTCTTCGGCCTGGCCGGCCTGTGGCTCGGTATGCTCGTCGCCCCGACCGACTTCCAGCAGGGCGAGGGCTACCGAATCATCTTCATCCACGTCCCGGCGTCCTGGATGTCGATGTTCATCTATCTGGTGATGGCCTTCTGGGCCGCCATCGGCCTCGCCTTCAACACCCGGTTGTCCGGGATGATGGCCCAGGCGCTGGCGCCGACCGGCGCCCTGATGGCCTTCCTCTCACTATGGACCGGCGCCCTGTGGGGCAAGCCGATGTGGGGCGCCTGGTGGGTATGGGACGCCCGCCTGACTTCCGAACTGATCCTGCTCTTCCTCTACATCGGCTACATGGCCCTGACCGCGGCCATCGACGATGCGCGCCGCGCCGACAAGGCCGGCGGCCTGTTGCTGCTGGTCGGCGTGGTGAACATCCCGATCATCTACTTCTCGGTCAAGTGGTGGAACACGTTGCACCAGGGTTCGAGCGTCAACCTCACCAAGTCGTCGATGGCCGAAACCATGCTCTGGGGCATGCTGCTGATGGCCATGTGCTTCTGGATGTATTCGATCGCCATCGCCCTGATGCGGGTGCGCACCATCATGCTCGAGCGCGAGCGGCACACCGACTGGGTGCGCGCCGAACTCGCCGGAGACCGGAAATGATCCACTGGAACAGTTTTGCCGATTTCCTGGCCATGGGCGGCTACGGCTTCTACGTCTGGGGTTCGTTCGGCGTCACCGCACTGATCATGGCGGTTGAACCGATCATGGTCGCCCGCAATCAAAAAGCCACCATCGCCCGCCTGAAGCGCCAGTTGCGCGCCGAATCACGCGCAGAACCCAGGACCGCCAACGAATGAAATCCCGCCACAAGAAGCTCGCCCTGATCGGCGGAGCCCTCGCCATCATCGGCATCATCGCCGCCCTGGTGCTGAATGCGCTGAACAGCAATATCGCGCTCTACATCACCCCGACCGAAGTCGCCGCCGGCAAGGCGCCGAAGGACAAGTTGTTCCGCATCGGCGGTCTGGTCAAGGAAGGCAGCATCTCGCGACAGGCCGATGGCGTGACCATCAGCTTCGCGATCACCGATACCGAAAAGGAAATCCCGGTGCATTACAAGGGCATCCTCCCCGACCTCTTCAAGGAGGGCAAAGGCGCCGTCGCCCAGGGCAAGCTGAATGCCGAGGGCACCTTCATGGCCACCGAAGTGCTGGCCAAGCACGACGAGAACTACATGCCGCCGGAAGCCGCCAAGGCGGTCAGCGACGCCCAGACCCGCGCAACTGCAGCGACACCTGCCGAAAAGGCTGCCCGCGGCACTTCCGCAAGACCCGGTGAGGGCTACTGAACATGATTCCCGAACTCGGCCATTTCGCCCTCATTCTCGCGACGCTGGTCGCCCTGGTCCTCGGCACCCTGCCGCTGATCGGCGCCCACAACAACCGCATGACCTGGGTCGCCGTCGCGCGCCCAGCCGCGTCGGCGATGGCGCTGCTAATCACCTTCTCCTTCGCCTGCCTGACCCAGGCCTTCGTGGTCAGCGATTTCTCGGTGGTCTATGTTGCTCAGCATTCCAATTCGCTGCTACCGATCCAGTACCGCGTCGCCGCTGTCTGGGGCGGCCACGAGGGCTCGTTGCTGCTGTGGATGCTGATGTTGAGCTGGTGGGCCTTTGCGGTCGCCATGCTGTCCCGACAGTTGCCTGAAGCGATGGTCGCCCGGGTGCTTGGCACGCTCGGCCTGGTCGCCTTCGGCTTCCTGCTCTTCATCCTGATCACCTCCAGCCCCTTTGAACGTCTGCTGCCCGGCGCTACGGAAGGCAAGGACCTCAACCCGCTGCTCCAGGACTTCGGGCTGGTCATCCACCCGCCGCTGCTCTACATGGGGTACGTCGGCTTCTCGGTCGCCTTTGCCTTCGCCATCGCCGCCCTGCTTTCCGGCCAGCTCGACGCCGCCTGGGCGCGCTGGTCGCGGCCGTGGACCATGGCCGCTTGGTGCTTCCTGACCCTCGGCATTGCCATGGGTTCGTGGTGGGCTTATTACGAACTGGGCTGGGGCGGCTGGTGGTTCTGGGACCCGGTCGAGAACGCCTCGTTCATGCCCTGGCTGGTCGGCACGGCGCTGATCCACTCGCTGGCCGTCACCGAAAAACGCGGCAGCTTCAAGAACTGGACGGTGCTGTTGGCGATATCGGCCTTCTCTCTGTCGCTGCTCGGCACCTTCCTCGTCCGTTCCGGCGTCCTGACCTCGGTGCACGCCTTCGCCACCGACCCCCGGCGTGGCATCTTCATCCTGATCTTCCTGGTCGCCGTCATCGGCACTTCGCTCGCGCTGTTCGCCTGGCGGGCGCCCAAGGTCGGTCTGGGCGGGCGTTTCGGGCTCGTGTCGCGCGAATCGATGCTGCTCACCAACAACGTCCTGCTCGTCGTCGCCTGCGCCACCGTGTTGCTCGGCACCCTCTACCCGCTGCTCATCGACGCCCTGGGCGTCGGCAAGATCTCGGTCGGCCCACCCTACTTCAATGCGGTGTTCGTGCCGGTGATGACCCCCGTCCTCTTCCTGATGGGGGTCGGACCCTTCGCCCGCTGGAAGGAAGCTTCGATCGGCGAGATCCTGCGCACACTGCGCTGGGCCTTCGCCGCCGCCGCGGTCGTCGCCGTCGCCCTGCCCTTCGCCTACGGCGCGTGGACCCCGTTGACCGCACTCGGCTTGCTCATGGCAGCCTGGGTGACTCTCTCCTCGGCCCTGAACTTCGTGACCCGTGTCCGCCATACGCAAAGCGGACAATCCTTCCTGGCCGCCGCACTGAAGCAACCGCGCAGTTTCATCGGCATGAACGTGGCGCATGTCGGCATTGCCGTCTTTGTCGTCGGCGTCACCATGGTCAGCAGCTTCCAGGAAGAGAAGGACGTCAAGATGGCTCCCGGCGAGAGCGTCGATGTCGCCGGTTATCACTTCACCTTCAACGGCGTGAAAGCCGTCGAAGGTCCCAACTACGTCGCGGCCCAGGGCGATTTCGATCTTGCGGTCAACGGCAAGTTCCAGCGCAAGATGAACCCGGAAAAGCGCAACTACCACTCGTCGCAGATGCCGATGACCGAAGCCTCGATCGACGCCGGCCTGTTACGTGACGTCTATGTCTCGCTCGGCGAACCGATCGACCGCGACAAACCGGAAGGTGAGTGGGCGGTGCGCGTCTATTACAAACCTTTCGTCGACTGGATCTGGGGCGGCTGTGTGCTGATGGCGCTCGGCGGCCTGCTCGCGATGCTCGACCGCCGGTACCGCGTCAAATCCCGCACGTCGGCAGCGGTCACCACCCCGGCAGGAAGCCAACAAGCATGAACCGTTACTACTGGATACTCGGTGCTTTCGCCGCGCTCGTCATCTTGCTCGCCGTCGGCCTCGGCCTGAATCCGCGCGACGTGCCCTCGCCACTCGTCGGCAAGCCCGCCCCGGCCTTCACCCTGAACGTGCTGGCGACGCCGGAGAAAACGCTCGGCCCCAAAGACATGCAGGGCAAGGTCTGGCTGCTCAACGTGTGGGCCTCGTGGTGCGTTTCCTGCCGCCAGGAGCATCCGGTGCTGGTCGAATTCGCGAAGAAGGTCGATGTGCCGTTGATCGGCCTCAACTACAAGGAAGTGCGCGGCGACGGCGGCTTCGACATGGGTAAAATGCCGGCGGATGAGGAACGGAAGCTCGCCTGGCAGCGCGCCAACAAGTGGCTGGCCGACCACGGCGACCCCTACCGGTTGACGGTGATGGACCTCGACGGCCGGGTCGGTATCGATTACGGCGTCTATGGCGTGCCCGAGACCTACGTCATCGACAAGGCCGGCGTCATCCGCATGAAGCACACCGGTCCGATCACCCCCGATGTGCTGGGCAAGAAGATCATGCCCCTGCTCGCCGAGTTGAACAAATGAATCTCCGGCACCTGATCCTCTCCTTCGTTTTCGCCTGTTTTTTCACGTCGACCGCAGCGCTTGCCTCGAGTACCACCGAAGCAGCGCTGGCCGCCGACCCGGTCGCCGAAAAGCGCCTGCAGGTACTTTCGGAAGAACTGCGCTGCCTGGTCTGCCAGAACCAGACCATCGCCGACTCCAATGCCGAGCTGGCGCAGGACCTGCGCCACGAAATCCGCGGCATGATCGCAGGCGGCAAGTCCGACAAGGAAATCATCGACTTCATGGTCGCCCGCTACGGCGATTTCGTCCTCTACCGCCCGCCCGTCAAGGGGATCACGCTGCTCCTTTGGGGCGGCCCGATCGCCCTGATGCTGCTCGGCGTCTTCGCGCTGCAGCGCTACCTGCGCCAGCGCGCGCGGCGTATGGCTGACGACCAGCCGCTCACGGCCGATGAAGCCGGCCGCGCCGATGCGTTGCTCAAGGAAATCAACCAGAAATGACCCATTTCGCCATTTTCGCCACCCTGCTGCTCGTGGTGGTCGCCGCCTTCCTCTTGCCGCCGCTCTGGCTGGGTCTGCGCCAGAACGACCAGAAGGCCGGCCGCAAGGAAGCCAACTTGGCCATTTTCCGCGACCAGCTGGCCGAGCTGGAAAGGGAACAGAAGGAAGGTACGCTGGCCGACGGCGATTTCGAGCAGGCCAGGCGCGAACTGCAACGCCGCCTGCTCGAGGAAGTCGCGCCGGATGCCGGCGACACCCCGAAGGTGGCGCGTGGCCCGAGCCGCAAGATGGCGATCGTCCTGCTGTTACTGTTGCCGGTGCTCGCGGTTTCCGGCTATGCCGTTCTGGGCAACCCGAAAGCTCTCGACCCGGCGCAAACCGCTGCGCCGCCCAGAATGACGGCCGAGCAGATCAGCGGCATGGTCAGCAAGCTTGCCGAGCGCATGAAGGCCAATCCGGATGACATGCAGGGCTGGCTGATGCTGGCCCGCTCCTACAAGACGATGGGCCGCTACGAAGAGGCCGCTGAAGCCTACGGCAAGGCCGAGAAAGTCATCACCGATGACCCGGAGCTGCTCGCCAGCTACGCCGAGACCCTCGCCATGGCCAACGGCAAAGGTCTCGACGGCAAGCCGAAACAGCTGATCGAGCGCGCCCTCAAGCTCGACCCGCAGCACCCGCACTCCCTTTTCCTCGCCGGCGCAGCAGCCATGGAAGCGGGCGACAACAGGAAGGGCATCGCCTACTGGGAGGCGCTGCTGCCGCAGGTCGAGCCGGGCTCCGAAATCGACCAGATGCTGCGCAGCGGTATCGACAAGATGAAACAGGGCAAGTAGGGCGTGGTCGACGCCAGCCGTCGGGGATTCTTCCGCGGTCGACCGCGTCCGAAGGCTGAAAACCGCCCGCCCTGGGCACTCGCCGAAGCGCTGTTCGTCGACCGCTGCACGCGCTGCAACGACTGCCTGAGCGCCTGTCCGGAACACATCCTCGTTGCCAGTGACGGCGGCTTCCCCACGGTCGATTTCAAGCGCGGCGCATGCACCTTCTGCGGCGACTGCGCAGCCGCCTGCCAGCCATTGGCACTGGTGCGCGGCGCCGGCATCCCGGCCTGGCGCTACAAAGCCGTGGTCGGCCCGACCTGCCTGCCCAACAAGGGCGTCGAATGCCGCGTCTGCGGGGACTTCTGCGACGTCCGGGCGATCCGCTTCACACCCCGGCTCGGCAGCAGCCCGTTGCCGGCCATCGACGAGGATCTGTGCACCGGCTGCGGGGCATGCCTCGCCCCCTGCCCGACCGCAGCGATCCATATCCGGAGCTGAATCAGGGCAAAACTTCCGGAATCAGTGCCTCATTTACAATCAAACAATGCAGGTTGGCCGAATTCGTGTTCAAATCCACGAGATATGCACACATAATGTGCGAATCCGCTCATCGTCATAGCAAAATCTGAAAGGAGTTGCCATGCACTGGCTCCGCCTCCCCGATCCCCGCCGCGACATTGCGCCCGCCTTCAAGGATGCCGAGTCGGCACAGTCCTGGCTGGGCACACTCGAGTCCTCGCCACCGCTTGCCGCCTTCTCCGCGATGCTCGAACAGATCCAGGCAATCGACGGGGCCAGCCTGCCCGCCGCTCAGGCCATCGGCCTGCTCAGCCTTGTCCGCTCGGCCGCCGTTCCGCTCCAGCCGGTACTCGAACAGCAATTCACGCGCAAGCCCCTGCCGCTCGCTGCCGATGAAGAACGCAGCTTTGAAATAGCCCATCAACTGTGGGCCCGGCTCGGCATCGCCTACCTCCGTGTGGTGTCCCAATGCACACCAGCCAACCGTGCCCTGCCGCTGCATCGTGCCGCAGGCGCCTTGCGCGTTGCACAAAGCTGCCATTTTCTGGCCGCCCGCGCCTGTCCGCCACTGCTCGACCATCTCCTTCTTTCGATACTGGCGACGGCCGAGGTGAACGGCATCCTGCGCAAACCCCTGGCCGATCCCGATTTTCCGCAACATGGCAAGGGCAGCATTTCCGGCCAGCTCGCCTGGGCATTCATGATGCGCAGCAGTGACCCGTATCACCTGACGGCCCTCCAGCTACCGGTCGTCAACCGCGTGTTCAGCCGCTGGCGCGAACTCGTCAATTTTCATGAAGACCCGCCCGCCAGCCGTGGGAGCTACACGCTCGACCTGTCACTGCTGTTCGCCAACAAGCTCCCGGAAGGCGTTCCCCCCTTTCTCAACCTGCGCTCGGTAGCCCACAAGCTGGCTCAGCGTGTCAAGCTCCTCGAGGCGGGTGAGTCGCCAGAGTCACTCAAGCTCGGCCGCAGCCTTTCCGCTGCCGCTGCGGTCCGCCTGCTCAAGGACCTCGAGCAGCATCTCCACCCCCGCAAGCAGCGCGTCTCGAACGAAACCGGCGACATCGAACTGGTATTCGGCGCCGAAGATGCCTATGCCGTCCTCACCAACCGGGTCCTCAACCCGGCAGCCGGACTGGGTGATCCGGGACAGGGGCTCAATCTCCAGCGCCGGGCGATCTTCGGCCTCGACCAGGCTTCGCAGTTGCCGAGCGGGAAGAAGCGACTCAAGGTCGAGGGCGAACAGTGGACGATGGTCGAAGGCCGCGCCACGCGGGTGCCCAAGAGCGGCGGCGGACGCCATCTTTCACCGTCGCTGGTCGCCGCCCATGTCGGCGGAACGCCAAGGCTGGGAATCCTCTCCAGCCTGCAGGGGCATGCCGACGGCTCGCTCTCGGCCCAGCTGACGTGGTTCGACGAAGGCGTCGCGGCCGGCCATCTCAAACGCTTTGTCCCGAAAGGGACCAAGCTGGTCCGGGTCCCGGCCTTCGAGCTCAAGTACAGCAGTGGCGCCTCACTCATCCTGCCCGCCGACGCCGGGACCCGGCTGGGCCTGGCCCTCGAACTCACGGACTTGCCGGACGAAGCCCTGGTTCCGGTCGAAGTCGTCGACCGCGGGGCCAACTTCGCCCACTTTGCCTGCAAGGCCAAATAGGCAGGGCCCGTCCGCAAACGGGCCCTGCCTGTTGTACCCCAAGGGGCCGCGGTCGACCGTCAGAAACGGGCGAAAACGCGCTTACTCGAACTCGATGATGACCTGATCCACGGTCAGGCTCTCGCCGGCAGCCGCCGACACCTTCTTGACCTTGCAGTCCTGATCGGCCTTGAGGATGTTTTCCATCTTCATCGCTTCGATCACCGCCAGCTTTTCGCCGGCCTTGACCTCCTGGCCGACCTTGACCGCGACTTCGCGGAGCAGGCCCGGCATCGGCGAGAGCAGGAACTTGGAGAGGTCGGGGGCCGGCTTCTCTGGCATCAGCGCGAGCAGTTCAGCCGCACGGGCGCTCATCACCATGAAGTCGGCACGGGTTCCCCAGTGGAACAGGCTGTAGCGGGTCTTGTGACGCTCGACCTGCAAGGTGAATTCCTCGCCGTTGCAGGTGCCATTGAACAGGGATTCGCCAAGCTTCCATCGCGAGAGGATCTCGTACTTCTCGCCCTTGTACTCGATGTGGTAGCCGCCGGCAATCGGGCGGGCAACGACCGTGTGATTCTCGTTGCCGTTCGGGCTCAGGCGTACCACACACCAGTGGTCGCCAACGATGCGCTCGTGGCCCTGCAACTGCCCGGTGATCGACGCGGAACGATCGGTGAAGGCACGGTAAACGTAAGCGGCGACGGAAACCAGCAGGGCCGGATCGTCGTGCGGGACCATCGAGGCATCGAAACCCTTCGGGTATTCCTCGGCGATGAATCCGGTGTTGAAGTTGCCTGACTGGAAGCGCGGATGCTGCATCAGCGCGGCCTGGAACGGGATGTTCGAGGAAATGCCGCGGATGACGAAGGCATTGAGCGCGTCGCGCATGCGGGCGATGGCCTGTTCGCGCGTCGCGCCGTGGACGATCAGCTTGGCGATCATCGAGTCGTAGAACATCGAGATCTCGCCGCCGTCGTAAACACCGGTATCGACACGCACCTGACCAGGAATCTCGGTCGGCGGCTGGAACTTGACCAGACGGCCGGTGGACGGCAGGAAGCCGCGGAACGGGTCCTCGGCATTGATCCGGCACTCCATGGACCAGCCATTGAGCTGAACTTCGTCCTGCGTCAGCGGCAGTTTCTCGCCGGCGGCGACGCGGATCATCAGTTCGACGAGGTCGACGCCGGTGATCAGTTCGGTGACCGGGTGTTCCACTTGCAGGCGGGTGTTCATTTCCAGGAAGTAGAAGCTCTTGTCGGCGCCGACGACGAATTCGACGGTACCGGCCGATTCGTACTGCACGGCACGCGCCAGGGCCACCGCCTGTTCGCCCATCGCCTTGCGCATGGCCGGATCGACGAAGGGCGACGGCGCCTCTTCGATGACCTTCTGGTGGCGACGCTGGATCGAGCAGTCACGCTCGTTCAGATAGACATAGTTGCCGAAGGAGTCGCCGAGCACCTGAATTTCGATGTGGCGCGGTTCCAGCACGTACTTTTCGATGAAAACGCGGTCGTCACCGAAGGCGTTCTTGGCCTCGCTGACGCAGGACGAGAAGCCTTCGTGTGCTTCCTTGTCGTTGAAGGCGACACGCAGCCCCTTGCCGCCGCCGCCGGCCGAAGCCTTGATCATGACCGGATAACCGATGCCCTGGGCGATCTTGACCGCTTCGTCGGGGCCGGAAATGGCTTCGTTGTGACCCGGGATGGTATTTACCCGGGCTTCGAGCGCGAGCTTCTTGGACTCGATCTTGTCGCCCATCTTGCCGACCGAGTAGTGCTTCGGGCCGATGAACTTGATGCCTTCCTCTTCCAGACGACGGGAGAAGGTGGCGTTCTCGGACAGGAAGCCGTAGCCCGGGTGGACCGCCTGAGCACCAGTCTGCTTGCAGGCGGCGATGATCTTGTCCATGACCAGGTAGGACTCTTTCGAGGCGGCCGGGCCGATGCAGACGGCTTCGTCGGCGAGGTCGACGTGCAGCGCATCCTTGTCGGCTTCGGAATAGACGGCGACGGTCTTGATGCCCATCTTGCGGGCGGTCTTGATGACGCGGCAGGC
>ERZ724516.74-NODE-74-length-55453-cov-7.574245_pt1 | contig 55453 bp, 51 predicted proteins | sample MGYA00376049_ERZ724516 | MGnify/ENA primary metagenome ERZ724516 (study PRJEB28724, sample SAMN07190886) | activated sludge metagenome | isolation source: activated sludge of sewage treatment plant in Hong Hong | place: USA: Christiansburg, Virginia | collected... | reverse complement strand
AGTGAGCCCAAGGTCTAGGCCAACCGGAGGATTTATCTATGCGAATCGAAAAACTAACCACTAAGTTCCAGGAAGCCTTGGGCGAGGCCCAGACGCTTGCCTTGGGCAACGACCACGCCTACATCACCCCAGCCCATGTGCTGGTGGCCATGCTGCGCCAGGACGACGGACCCAAGGCGCTGCTTCAGCGCGCTGGTGTCAACGTGCCCCAACTGCTGACAGCCGCAGAGGCCTACATGAAGAAACAGCCCCAGGTTCAGGGCCAGGAACAGGTTTCCGTGGACCGTGACGTGGGCATCCTGCTGCAGGCCTCCGAGAAGGAAGCCATCAAGCGTGGCGACCAGTTTGTCGCGGGCGAATTGTTCCTGCTGGCGCTGGCCGACAGCAAGATTGAGGTGGCCAATATCGCGCGCGCCAATGGCATGACGCGCAAGAGTCTGGAGACCGCCATCGACGCCGTGCGCGGCGGCCAGGCCGTAGACAGCGCCGATGCCGAGGAGCAGCGCGAGTCGCTGAAAAAATACTGCATCGACCTGACCGAACGTGCCCGCCTGGGCAAGCTGGACCCGGTGATTGGTCGCGACGACGAGATCCGCCGCGCCATCCAGGTGCTGCAGCGCCGCACCAAGAACAATCCCGTCTTGATCGGTGAACCCGGCGTCGGCAAGACCGCGATTGTGGAAGGCCTGGCCCAGCGCATCGTGGACGGCGCGGTGCCGGATTCGCTGAAGGGCAAACGCGTGCTGAGCCTGGACATGGCCGCGCTGCTGGCGGGCGCGAAGTTCCGCGGCGAGTTTGAAGAACGCCTGAAAAACGTGCTGAAAGATTTGGCCAAGGACGAAGGCCAGACCATTGTTTTTATTGACGAGTTGCACACCATGGTGGGCGCCGGCAAGGCCGAAGGTGCGATGGACGCGGGCAATATGCTGAAACCCGCACTGGCCCGTGGCGAGCTGCACTGCGTGGGCGCCACCACGCTGGACGAATACCGCAAATACATCGAAAAAGACGCCGCGCTGGAGCGCCGCTTCCAGAAGATTCTGGTCGGCGAGCCCACGGTGGAGGCCACCATCGCCATCCTGCGCGGCCTGAAGGAGCGCTACGAAACCCACCACGGCGTGCAGATCACCGACCCCGCCATCGTGGCTGCGGCCGAGCTGTCCAACCGCTACATCACCGACCGCTTTTTGCCGGACAAGGCGATTGACTTGATCGATGAAGCAGCGTCCAAGATCAAGATCGAGCTGGACTCCAAGCCCGAGGTCATGGACAAGAAAGACCGTCGTCTGATCCAGTTGCAGATCGAGCGCGAAGCCGTCAAGCGCGAGAAGGACGAAGCCTCACAAAAGCGCCTGGAGTTGATCAATGAAGAGATCACCGCGCTGCAAAAAGAAATTGCCGATCTGGACGAAATCTGGAAGGCCGAAAAGGCCCAGGCCCAGGGTTCCAAAACCATCATGCAAGAGGTGGAAAAGCTGCGCTTCCAGATCAAGGAACTCACCGACAAGGGCGACTTCAACAAGGCAGGTGAGCTGCAATACGGCAAGTTGCCCGAGCTGGAAAAGCGCCTGAAAGATGCCCAGGCGCAAGAGGCCGGCAAGGCCAAGAACGCCAAGGACGGTGGCCGTGCCCAATTGCTGCGCACCATGGTCGGCGCTGAAGAAATTGCCGAAGTGGTGAGCCGCGCCACGGGCATCCCCGTGGCCAAGATGATGCAGGGCGAGAAAGACAAGCTGCTGCAGATGGAAACCAAGCTGCATGACCGTGTCATTGGCCAGAACGAGGCGATTGCTGCCGTGGCCAACGCCATTCGCCGTTCACGCTCGGGCCTGAGTGACCCGAATCGCCCCACCGGCTCCTTCCTGTTCCTGGGCCCCACCGGTGTCGGCAAGACCGAGCTGTGCAAGGCGCTGGCCGGCTTCCTGTTTGACAGCGAAGACCACCTGATCCGCATCGACATGAGCGAGTTCATGGAGAAGCATTCCGTGGCCCGCCTGATCGGCGCGCCACCCGGCTATGTGGGTTACGAGGAGGGCGGTTATTTGACCGAGGCCGTGCGCCGCAAACCCTATGCCGTGCTGCTGCTCGACGAGGTGGAAAAGGCCCACCCGGATGTGTTCAACGTGCTGCTGCAGGTGCTGGACGATGGCCGCCTGACCGATGGCCAGGGCCGCACTGTGGACTTCAAGAACACCATCATCGTGATGACCAGCAATATTGGTTCACAAATGATCCAGGCCATGGTCGGCCAGGACTATGAGGACGTGAAGGACGCGGTGACGGCGGAGTTGAAGAACCACTTCCGCCCCGAGTTCCTGAACCGCATTGACGAGACCGTGGTCTTCCATTCGCTGGACGCCACCCACATCGCCAATATCGCCAAGATCCAGTTGCAGGTGCTGATGGCCCGCCTGGCCAAGATGGACCTGGGTCTGGTGGTGTCCGACGCGGCCGTGGCCGAACTGGCCAAGGTCGGCTTCGATCCGGTGTTTGGTGCGCGGCCGCTCAAGCGCGCGATCCAGCAGCGCATTGAGAACCCGCTGTCCAAGCTGCTGCTGGAGGGCAAGTTTGCGCCCAAGGACACCATCCACGTGGGTGTGGACACGATTCAGGCGCCGGGGCAATTCAGCTTCAATTGATGGCGCACGGTGGCTTGACAAGCGCCAGCGCACCGGTAGCATCTCAAGCCATGAAGCGTCTTCTAGCCCTGCTGGTTGCACTGAACGCCTGCACCGTCAGCGCCCGCACCGTCTGCCCCAACGGTCAGATGGTGGAAGGTGTGGTGTGCACGCAGTGCCCCAATGGCCAGTACGTTGGCGGCAGCGTGTGTGTGTTGCTGCCCAATGGCAGCTATATTGCCGGTCAGACAGCCGTACCGCCGTCGGCGCGTGTGCAACGCCCGCGTCCCTTGCCGGAGCCGGCGCGGGTGGATAGCACTCCGTTCAACAACCAACTGCAAAGCCCATTGGACATGGTGCCCTCACCGGTGGAGCGGCGACGGGACAACATTCGCAACGACAACCAGTACACGCAGTGTCCCGACGGCAGCTATGTGGTGGGGCGCTACTGCGCAATGACTTCCAACGGCCGTTACGTCGGCCGCTGGTAAAACCCGTTGGCCAGGGTGTTCTACAGCGCCCGCGTCATGAAGACGCTGAAGGGGTCTTCCGGGTAATCGGCGAACGGCCCGCAGCGTTCGAAGCCAAAGCCTTCGTAGAGCTTGATGGCGGGCTCGAAACCGGGTACCGAGCCGGTTTCCAGGCTGAGCCGACCGTAAGAGCGCTTGCGCGCTTCGGCCAGGATGTGGACCATCATGGCCTTGGCTGCGCCCTTGTTGCGGTGTGCCGTGGCGGTGCGCATGGACTTGATCTCGCCATGGTCAGCGCTCAACTCTTTGAGGGCACCGCTGCCCAGCAGTTCTGCGCCCGACCATATGGTCCAGAACGTGATCTCGGGCTTGCGCAGGCCGTCCAGGTCCAGCGCGTGCACGCTTTCGGGTGGCGAGAGCTGGCGCATGTGGTGCAGGTGCTCTTCCAGCAGGCCATGGATTTCAGGGCCGGTGAGGTCGTCAATTCGAATATGCATGGCTGTTTCGGGTAGTTGCCAGAGAATTATTACCCCAACAGTGTTCATATTTCCAGCCGGTCAATTCTTCGGCAACCGCACGTGCATGGGCGGGAATATCGGCAATCTTTCCCCCTGCTTTGATGCGTGCAATTTCTTCCAGCAAAACGGCGTGATTCTTTCGATCCAGTTTCATTTGCGTTGTGTAGTAGATGCCACCCAAAGCCAAACCGATGACGCCCAACGTGAAGACGCCAACAATAGCCTGCACCGCGGTCGCTGGTTGGGTGGCCTGACCCGAAAGAAAACCAAACTGACTGAGAGTCCACCCCATCCCGAATACCACGACGGAGCGCGTCAACTTCCCCGCAAAGGTCATGGCGCCCGCGTAGATGCCTTCCCTCCGTCTGCCGGTCAGTACTTCATCGACATCTGCCAGGAAGGTGTAGACGGTCCAGGGGATGTAGTAAACGCCACCGGTGCCCAGTCCAAACACCGCCGTAATGGCAAACAGTGCGATGACGGTGGTTTGCTGTGACCAGCCCAGAAAGTACAGTGCGGCATAGCCCAACACGCTAACGCAGACTATGGTGAGAGCGATGCGGTACGGTCTTGCGAAACCCATTCGGATACAGATGGCGATGAACAGCAAGGTCGAGACCAGTTGCATCACGGAGCTGAAGCCATTGAGATAGGCAACGATGTGCTTGTCCTGCCCCAAACCAAAAATGATGAAGTAGGTAAAGGCCGACGCAAACAGCCATTCGGCACCAAAACCCAGCAAATACATTCCCAGGTGTTTGCGAAAAATCTTCAGGTGAAATGTTGACGCCATGTCGACACACAACTTTTTCAGCGCTTGCCACAGGCTTGTCGTTCTCTCCTGTGCAACGTCATGGAACGGGCGCTCCCAGGATGTCAGATACAGGGCCAGCATGGCGCCGGACATGATGACGGCGTAGATGATGCCCGTCAGCAGGAAGGGGGTAGGGGACTCCTTGCTGTAGACGAGAAACAGCTGTGCGGGGATGAACGCTGCCAGGAAGTTGGCGCCTTTGCCAAACATGGCTTTGGATCCGGTAAGTTTCGAGCGGACCGCAAAGTCGGTGGTCATTTCAGTGGCCAAGGTCTCATACGGAACCATGATCGAGGTGTAAACCAGCTCAAACAGTGCGTACATGGTCAGGTAGTACCAGAAGCCAAAGCCCTGGATCCACATCAGCGGATACAACAGAACCAGCGGTATGCCGATGAGGATGAAAAATCGTCGTCGCCCAAACCGTCTTCCGATTTGGGTGTTGTAGAAGTTGTCGCTGATGTACCCCATCACCGGGTTACTGATCGCGTCCAATATGCTGGCGACCGAGAATATGGCCGCAGCTTCCACGACCGACAGGTTACAGAATGTCGTATAGAAGTAGATCAACCAGGCGCCACTGATGGCCAGGGCTCCACTGCCCAACAGGTTCGCACTCCCGTAACACAATGTGTGCGTCATTGTGATTTTTCTGGTCATAGTCCACTGGCTTCGCTGGTTTAATGGAAAGGCGTTCCATTTTCAATGGATTGTCGTTTCAAATCCATAGGGCCAAGTATCGCACCTTGGCCGGGCCCCTGATCTGCGTAGGAACCCTAGGTCAGCCCCAGAGCACAGACCGCATCGATATCGCCGCCCCCTGGTAGCCGGTGTTGAAGAAACGCGGCGAATCGGAGGTGCGGGCAGCTCCTGCGGCGTACAGCAACGGCAGGTAATGCTCGTAAGTGGGGTGGGCCTGCTGGGCGACGGGGCCCAGGGTCTGGAAGTTTTGCAGGGCGTCGAGCTGGCCTTTGCTGATCTGCTCCTGCACCACCGTGTCAAACTGCACGGCCCAGTCGTAGGCCTCGTTGTCGGCCGCGTCCCGGCGCATCGCGCGCAGGTTGTGCACGGTGTTGCCACTGCCCACAATCAGCACACCGCGCTCGCGCAGCGCCTGCAGTTGCCGCCCCAGTGCGTAGTGCTCGCCAGGAGGGCGGCTGTAGTCCATGCTGAGCTGCAGCACGGGAATGTCCGCCTTGGGGAACATGGGCTTGAGCACCGACCAGGTGCCATGGTCCAGGCCCCAGGTATCCAGGTCCACGCCCAAGGGTGCGCCGGTGGCGGGGGACTTCAGGTCCTTGGCCAGGCTGGTGGCAACCGCAGGCGCTCCTGGTGCCGGGTACTGCTGGTCAAACAGGGCTTGCGGAAAACCACCAAAGTCATGGATGGTCTTGGGTGCCGGCATGCCGGTGACCTGCCAGCCGCCCCGGGTCAGCCAATGGGCCGAAATGCACAGAATCAATTGGGGCCGCTCGGCGCGCGCCAGCAGTTCGGTGCCGATGGCCTGCCAGCCGCGCCGCCAGGCGTTGTCTTCGATGGCATTCATGGGGCTGCCATGGCCGACGAACAGGACCGGCATGCGCGGTGAGGGCTTGAGGGCTTGAAGCAAGGGAGATTGGGCGGCGTCTGCCAGTGTGGTCATAAAAACTCCGGACAAGCTGGCCATGGCGGCCAATGTGGTTCTTCGTTGCATACAGTGGAAGGCTGGAGCGGGGTGGTCGGGAAAGGGATGCGACGGTTCTGACTGTAGCCGCAGCGCGCTTTCCATGCCGCTGCACGGACCATTCACCGTACGCCAGCGTACATACCGCGGCCGCTTTGTGGTCTAGCCTGTGGCTTCAGACCCAATTGCCGCGCACATGAAACCCCCACAACCACCCCCAACCCTGGCAACGCACAAGGCACCGACTGGCATTTCCGGCTTTGACGCCATTGCGGGTGGCGGCCTGCCACGGGGCCGCACCACGCTGCTGGTCGGCGGACCGGGCTCGGGGAAAACCGTTTTTGCCCTGCAATTTCTGGTGCATGGTGTGCAGCATTGCAAGGAGCCCGGTATTTTTGTGGCGTTGGAAGAAACCTCCCAGTGCATCCTGGCCAACGCCGACAGCTTTGGCTGGAACATCACCCCGGCGCAGCGCAAGAAGCTGTTTTTTCTGGATGCGCAACCCCAGTCCGATTTGATCCAGTCCGGCGACTTTGACCTCTGCGGCATGCTGGCCGGATTGGAAGCCCAGGCGCTGGCGACGGGTGCTCGGCGCATCGTGTTTGACGCCCTGGACATCCTGCTGGCGCTGCTGCCCGACGCGGCGGCGCAACGGCGCGAAATCTACCGTTTGCATGCCTGGTTGTTGTCGCGCGAGCTGACCGCCATCATCACGCTGAAGGCGGACACCGACGACACCCATACCATCAGCCAGCAACCCTTTGGCTTCATGCAATTCATGGTGGATTGCGCGGTGATCCTGAACCACGGTGTGTTGCTGGGTGTGTCACAACGCAGCCTGCGGGTGCAAAAGTATCGCGGCTCCAGCTTCGACGAGAACGAGTCGCCCTTCCTGATCGGCAACAGCGGGTTTGAGATCGCGGGCGCGCGCACGCTGGACAGCGTTGACACCCAGGTCACCACGGAACGCGTCTCCAGCGGCGTGGAACGCCTGGACACCATGTTGGGCGGCGGTTACTACCGCGGCGCCAGCGTGCTGGTGACCGGCTTTTCGGGAACCGCCAAAACGACGCTCAGTGGCGCCTTTGTCCAGGCCGCATGCCAGCGCGGCGAGCGCACCCTGTTTGTCAGTTTTGATTCCGAAGGTGGCGAGGTGATCCGCAATCTGGCGTCGGTGGGTATCCGCTTGGAGCGGTATGTGAAGAATGGTGTGCTGCGCATGGCATCGGCGCGCACCATCACCGGCAGTGCCGAGACCTACCTGGTGCGCATCAAGGCCTTGGCGCGTGAGCACCGCGCGCGTTGCGTGGTGATCGATCCGGTATCCACCTGGTCCAAATCCGGCGCAGACACGAGCGCACACCGCGTGGCCGAGCGCCTGATCGACTGGTCCAAGGCCGATGGAACGACTTTGCTGTGTACCCGCTTGCTGGACGAAATGTCCAGCCCGGCCGAAGGCAGCTCGCCCCTGCAAATCTCGGCCCAGGTGGACACCTGGATCCACCTGAACTACCTGGTGCAGGCGGGCGAGCGCAACCGCGGTTTGTCCATCATCAAGTCGCGCGGCACGGCCCACTCTAACCAGGTGCGTGAGCTGATCCTGAGCGACAGTGGCGTGACACTGGCCGACATTTTTACCGCCGGTGGCGAAGTGCTGATGGGCACCCTGCGATGGGAGAAAGAGCGCGCCGAGCGCGTGGCCACCGAAGCCGCCGAAGTTGCGGGCAAGCTCAAACGCGTCCGCCTTGACGCCGAAGAGGCCGAGTTGGAAGTGCGCGTGAAGTCGCTGCAAACCGAATTGGTCGCCAAACAAATCGAGAAAGCCCTGCTGCTCAGCAGCTCCAAGAGCCGGGCTGGGGATGAGTCCCGTGACCGCACCCGCCTGGAGGAACTGCGCGGAGCGGATGCGACGCCGCCAGGGAAAAACGGGAGCGCCACATGAGCCGGCCGGTCATTTTCAAATTCAGGCTGTACGTTGCCGACGATGCACTCAATTCCGCCCAGGCGAAAGCCAACCTGATGGCACTGTGCCGCACCCATTTGGCCGGCCGCTACGAGGTTGATCTGGTGGACGTGTTCAAGGAACCCAAGCGCGCGTTGACGGATGGCATTTTCATGACGCCCACCCTGATTCGCATGGAACCCTCACCGGTGCGCCGCATCGTGGGTACGCTGAGCCAGACTGACGTGGTACTGCGCGCACTGGATGTGGACAGTGACCTCCCATGATGAAACCGCCTGTGCCAGGGGACATGCCGACCGATGAAGTCTCGGTGCTGATTGAAACCCTGCACGCAACCGGCTTGCGCCTGGAAGAGTTGACCGGTGGCCAGGTGGACACCGTTGCCAACCGCGAAGGCGCCCCGTTCCTGCTGCGCCGCGCGCAGGACCATCTGCGCATGAGTGAGGCGGCCAAACAGAGCGCCATTCTCAACGCGCTGCCCGCGCACATCGCCTTGCTGGACGCCCTGGGTCGGATCATTACGGTGAATGCGGCCTGGCGGCGGTTTGCGGATGCGAATGCGCTCCCGGGAAGCGGGTGTGGCGTGGGCCTCAACTACCTGCTGGTGTGCGATGCGGCCCGTGGAAGTGCTTCCGACGAGGCTCTGCCCGTGGCGGCTGGTATTCGTTCGGTACTGGGGGGGCTGCTCCCCAGCTATGCACTGGAGTACCCCTGCCATTCGACCACTGAACAGCGCTGGTTCCAGTTGACGGTGACGCCGCTGTTTGACGACCATCCCAACGGCGTCGTGGTCATGCACATGGACATCAGTGCGCGCAAGGCGGCGGAGGAAAGGGTCGTGTACCTGAACCGGGTCTACGCCACGCTGAGCGGCATCAACTCCCTGATTGTTCGCGTGCACGATCGTGGCACGCTGTTTGAAGAGGCCTGCCGCCTTGCGGTCGGGGCCGGAGGATTCCGCATGGCCCTGATTGCCATCGCGGACCCGACCACGGGGAAAGTCGTGCTGGCTGCCTCCTCGGGCGTGGACGAGGCGTTTTGCATCGCACTGCAGAGCCATTTTTTGGGCATGGATGCTGGCCAGCTAGGAAGTACCCTGCTGGAGCGGGCCATCACGCACAAGCAGGCGGTTGTGGTCAACGACCTGCTGGTCAATGTCGAGGTTGTTTTTCGCCAGCAGTACGCTGATTCGGGTGTCAGCTCGATGGCCATTCTGCCGCTGATCGTCGCGGGCAACGCGGTCGGCACGCTGGTGTTGTACGCCAGCGAACGCGATTTCTTCCGAGACGAGGAACTGACCCTGTTGACCGAGTTGGCGGGCGACGTGTCGTTTGCCATGGACCACATCGACAAGCAGGAGCGCATTGACTACCTGGCCTACTACGACGTGCTCACCGGCTTGGCCAACCAGCGGCTGTTTCTGGAACGGCTGGCGCAGTACGTGCGCAGCGCCGCCACGGCGGGGAACCGGTTAGCCGTCTTTTTGATGGATCTGGAGCGCTTCAAGAACATCAACGACAGCCTGGGGCAGGTCGCGGGTGACGAACTCTTGCGCCAGGTTGCGCAGTGGCTCACGCGCAATGCCGGAGACGCCAACCTGTTTGCCCGCCTGGGATCTGACCACTTTGCGGCCGTGATGCCGGTGATCCGCGACGACGGGGATGTGGTGCGGGCGCTCGAAAGCAAGCTGGAGGCCTTTCAGGAGCATCCCTTTGGCCTGGGAGACTCCGTGCTGCGCATCGGCATCAAGGTTGGTGCGGCGGTGTTGCCAGACGACGGCGCTGATGCCGATACCCTGTTCAAAAATGCCGAGGCCGCGTTGAAGAGCGCCAAGGCGCATGGCGACCGCTACCTGTTCCATACCCCCTTGATGACGGCCGCCGTGGCTGGCAAGGTGGTGCTGGAAAACCAGCTGCGCCTGGCGTTGGAACGCGGGGAATTCGTGTTGCATTACCAGCCCAAGGTCGACCTGGGCAGCGGGCTGGTGACCAGCGCGGAAGCTCTGATCCGCTGGAACGACCCGCTGACCGGGCTGGTTCCGCCCAGCCAGTTCATCCCCGTGCTGGAGGAAACCGGTCTTATCCACGCCGTGGGTCGCTGGGCCCTGCGCCAGGCGATTGCTGATTACCTGCGCTGGTGTGCCAGCGGGCTCGCGGTGGTGCGCATCGCCGTGAACGTATCACCCTTGCAGCTGCGCAACCGCGGCTTCATCGCCGAAGTGCAGCAAGCCGTCGGTGGGGACCCGCGTTCACCCGCCGGGCTGGAGCTGGAGATTACCGAGAGCCTGATCATGGAGGACGTCAGACACAGTATCTCCAGCCTGCAGGCGATACGCGCCATGGGGCTGACGGTGGCGATTGACGACTTTGGCACCGGTTTTTCGTCACTGAGCTACCTGGCCAAGTTTCCGGTGGACACGCTGAAGATCGACCGCTCGTTCGTGCTGGACATGACGGAGTCGCCGCAAGGGCTGGCCCTGGTGTCCACCATCATCAACCTGGCCCATGCCCTGAAACTCAAGGTGGTTGCCGAGGGCGTGGACAGCGACGACCAGCTGCGCCTGCTGCGGGTACTGGGCTGCGATGAAATGCAGGGCTACCTGTTCAGCCAGGCGGTACCCAGTGCGGTGTTCGAGGCCCGGTACCTCAGTGCTCCAATCACGGTCCAGCCCTCGCAATATGGTGCTTTATAGCTATGTTTTTGATAGTGTTTTGTTCTGGAAATGACTGGGCGCCTTGCCCATGGCCAGCTTGAACATGGCACTGAACGCGCTGTCGCTGGCATAGCCACTGGCTGCGGCCACCTGGCCGATGGGCAGTCCGCGTGCCAGCAAGGGCAGGGCGTGTGCCAGGATGGCCTGCTGGCGCCACTGTTGGAAGTTGGTGCCCAGTTCATCGCGAAACAGCCGTGCCACGGTGCGTTCGCTGGCGCCGACCTGGGCTACCCAATCGCGCAGCTGGGCTTTTTGTGCAGGGTCCCGCAGCACGGCTTCGCACAGCGCGCGCAGGCGCTTGTCGCCATGCTCCGGGTGGGGCATGGGCACGCCCAGCGCCTGGGTGGTGGCGTGCGCCATTTCATCCACGGCCAGCGTCATGATGGCGTCGTCGCGCGCACCGGGCACGGAGTCTTCCAGTGCATGGACCAGCTCGCGCAGCAGCTTGCTGACCACCAGCACACGGCACTCGGCCCAGCCCGCAGGCGTGACCGATGGGTCCAGGTCCACGGTGCGCAGTTCGGCGGCTTCCAGCACCACCACGCGGTGCTGTACCAGGGGTGGAATCCACACGGCACGCGTGGGTGGCACGATGTAGGTGGTTTGCACCTCACCCTGGGTTACGGTGACCTGCATCAGCCCACTGGCGCAGTAGGTGAATTGTGACCAGGGGTGCTGGTGCGGCGCGATATGCGCATCCATGGCCAGTGATCGGGCGCGGCTGCGCACCGGGCGTGCCGGCGTGGGCGGGCGGTTGACGGAGTCGTCAAACGGCACCGGGGTCAGCGAGGCTTTGCGTTTCATGGTGCGTTGGGGGTAGGCAGATTTGGCGGGAATTCGATAATTATTGTCTTTTTGTCGTATTCCAGCTTGACGGGCTGCGCCGTACCATTCCGGCATGAGTACCGCCACGTTCCCAGCCACCGCACCCGCCGTTCCCCTGCAGCAAGACGCCACCATCATTGGGCTGGTGGGCCTGGCGCACGCCAGTTCGCACTTTGGGCATTTGCTGCTGCCGCTGTTGTTCCCGGTTTTCATGAAGGAGTTCGGCCTGAGCTACTCGGAGCTGGGCTTGCTGATGACCACCTTCTTTGTAGTGTCCGGCATTGGCCAGGCCAGTTCCGGCTTTGTCGTGGACCGCCTGGGTGCGCGGCCCCTGCTGTTTGTGGCGCTGGGCATCTTCATTGCCGCCTGTGTGGCGGCGTCCATGGTGACCGGCTATGCCGGGCTGATCCTGGTGGCGGCGCTGGCCGGGCTGGGCAACGCCACCTTTCACCCGGTGGACTTCACCATCCTGAACCAGCGCGTCTCGGCGCCACGCCTGGGCTACGCCTTCAGCGCCCATGGCCTGACCGGCAACCTGGGCTGGGCGGCGGCGCCCGTGTTCTTTGCCGGTCTGGGTGCAACCATTGGCTGGCGCAATGCCTATGTGGCCGCCGCGCTGATGTATGTGGGCATTCTGGCGCTGCTGGTGTTCAACCGCGAGAAACTCTCAACCCAGGTCGTGCACCGGGATCCGCAGGCAGTGGCCAAGGGCCATGCCGAGCACGACATGGCCTTCATGAAGCTGCCCGTGGTGTGGTGGTGCTTCGGCTTCTTTCTGCTGTCCACGATGACGCTGGCCGTGGTGCAGAGCTTTGCGGTTTCCATTCTCAAGGCCATGCACGGCATCAGCTTCGAGGCGGCTACCTACACGATCACCGCCTACATGTTGTGCGGCGCTGTTGGCATGTTTGTCGGCGGCTTCATCGCGGCCCGCACGGCCAACAGCGACCGCGTGGTGGCGATGGCCATGGCCACTGGGGCGGTGTTGCTGGCCGTGTGCGGTACCGGCTGGCTGGGTGCCACGGCCACCATGGTGGTGCTGGCCGCCACCGGCTTTGCCGTGGGCATTGGCGGGCCCTCTCGCGACATGATGATCAAGAAGGCCACACCCAAGGGTGCCACGGGGCGGGTTTATGGCCTGGTGTACTCGGGGCTGGATACAGGGTTTGCCATTTCGCCCATCGTTTTCGGGGTGTTCATGGACCGCGGCTGGTACGGCGCCACGCTGTTGGGCGCCGCGCTGGTGCTGTTGTTGAGCGTGGGCGCCGCGTTGGGCGTGGGGGTGCGTACGGGCAAGTGAGGGTGGCAAAAGCAATTACTGGCATGATGGAGGGCTTTTCTGAGTGATTTTTAGCCCGCATTTTTTTGAATTCCGTCATGACCGAACCCTTGCCAACGACCCTTGAACCGGTTGTAACCCCCGAAGCGGCTGTTCCGCCCGTCGCCGCGCCCAAGCGACCTGCCAAGCCGGATGTTTTTCCGGTATTGGAGAAGATGGCTGCGCTGTATCCCAAACTCTTTGGCGCCGTGTTTTTGCCCCTCAAGCGGGGCATTTTTCAGGATCTGCAGGACGCACACCCGGACCTGTTTGAACGCGACAACCTCAAGGCTGCGCTGTCCCTGCATACCCGCTCCACGCGCTACCTGACGGCGGTCGCGTCCGGCGAACAGCGCCATGACCTGCAAGGCCAGCCGGTCGAAGCCATGGCGCCCGAGCATGTGCACCACGCCCTGCTGGAAGTGTTTCGTCGCCGCCAGACCCGCAGCAAAGAAGACTTGCGTCCCAAATTGATCGCGCGCATCGTGCAGGCCTGCGAGGCATCGGGCCTGACGCCCGCCGCGTATGCCGAGCTGGTGCGCAGCCGTGACGAAGCGGCCAATGCCGTGCTGGATGAGGCCATGGTCGAGCTGGAGGCGCGTGCCGCCAAGACCCAGGCCCTGCTGCAGGCGTTCAAAGCCAGTGGCAAGTCGGTGGACGAGTTTGCCGACATGTACGGCATGGACCCCCGCGCCGTGAGCCGCATGCTGGCGCGCGCGCCAGCGACGCAACCCGAGTAAAAACAGTCCGTGGTGCTGCGGCTAGAGGGACTGCACTTCGGCTTTGCCGGCCATGGCCTTTTCAATGGCCTTGACGCCAGCATCCCACCCGGTGTGACGTGGGTGGGCGGCGACGAAAGCACCGGCAAGACCACGCTGCTGCGCGTGCTGGCGGGCGAACTGTCGCCGAAGAAGGGGGTGTTGCACGTCAATGGCATTGCGCTGGCCGAACAGCCCCAGGCCTACCGCAGCCAGGTGTTCTGGGTGGATCCACGCACCCAGGCGTTTGACGCGCTGACGCCACGGACCTATTGGGATGGTGTGCGCAGGCAATTTCCGGCGTTGTCTGAAGGCCTGCTGGCCGATCTGGTCGACGGATTCGCGCTGGCGCCGCACCAGGAGAAGTCGCTGTACATGCTGTCCACCGGCACCAAGCGCAAGGTCTTCCTGGCCGCCGCGTTTGCCTGCGGCGCCACCGTCACGCTGTTGGACGAACCCTTTGCCGCGCTGGATAAAACATCCATCGCGTTGGTGCTGGAGCTGTTGCAAGAGGCTGCCATACACACCAGCCGGGCCTGGGTGGTGGCGGACTACGTGGCACCCCATGGCGTCACGCTGGCGGCAACGGTTGCGTTGGGGTAGCGCCACTAAAATCTGGGCCGCCGGGTTGATGGCCCACTCTTGAAAGCGCATTGATGCAGGTTCCCTTTTCCATTTCCCCTCAATGGCAGCGCCGTGGTTGCTGGTTGATAGGAAGTTTGCTGCTTGTCTGGTTGTTGGGCTGGCTGGCAGTGCCACCACTGGCCAAACGGATGATTGAAGAAAAGGGCAGTGCCGCGCTGGGCCGCACGCTCACCTTGGGCGCGGTGGACTTTCACCCCTGGTCGCTCGAACTCACCGTGCACGATTTGGCCATAGCCACCGCCGACGGGCGTGGCAAGCAGCTCACCATTGCGCGCGTGTACCTGGACGGGGAACTGGAGTCGCTGCTGCGCCTTGCCCCCGTGGTGGATGCTGTCACGGTCGATGCGCCCACGCTGCACCTGACCCACGAGGGTGACGGCCACTACGACATCGACGACATCCTGGCGACCCTGGAGCGGGCCAGCGCATCTGCTGCGCCGTCGGCGCCGCTGCCGTTTGCGCTCTACAACCTGACCCTCAATGGTGGCTCTGTGGATTTCACGGACCACCTGTCCACCGGCGAGCGCCACCATACGCTGCGCGCGCTGCATCTGGCCGTGCCGTTCTTGAGCACACTGGCTTCCAAGCGCGATGTCAAGGTGCAGCCCCGTCTGGCGTTTGATCTCAACGGCAGCCATTTCGACACCGCGACCGAGAGCACGCCCTTTGCGCAAACCCGCAAGGGCGACGCCACGATCAGGATTTCGAAACTGGACCTGGCGCCCTATGTGGCCTACCTGCCCGCCAGCCTGCCGGTGCGTCTGCAAAGCGCCGTGGTGGATGCCGACGTGCGCCTGGGTTTCGAGCAGGCGGCCCAGTCCAAGGTCACGCTCAAGGGCACGGTCAAGGTGTCGGGCCTGGCGCTGTCCGATGCCGCAGGCCAACCGCTGCTGGGCGTGGAGACCCTGGCCGCCGAACTGGCCGACGTGCGCCCGCTGGAGCAGGTCGTCCATCTGGCGTCCCTGGAGATCACCGCACCCACCTTGCGGGCCACGCGCAACCGCGCGGGCCACCTCAACCTGGATTTTGGCAAATCCAGGCCAGAACCAATTGCTACTAAAAATATAGCGGTACCATCAGCATCGACGAGGGCTAGCGGCCAAAAATCCATAAGGCCTTTGGCGCCGGCCAAGCCCTGGGCCCTGGCGCTGGAACGCCTTGCCGTGCACCGTGGGGGCCTGTCGTGGACGGACGACAGCTTGCAACCCCAGGGCCGCCTGGAGTTGGCGCAGCTGGAGTTGCAGGCCAGTGCCCTGCATTGGCCGTTGACTGCCAAGCCCTATACCTTTGAAGCCTCTGCCGAAATGCCGGTGCGGGGCAAGTCCGCGCGCCTGAGCGCCAAGGGCGAGGGTGGCGAGTCCAGCACCACCGTGCACGCGTCGATTGGTGACCTGGATCTGGGGTTGGCCGCGCCCTATGTCGCGCAGTTCTTAGTGCCCGGTGTGGCCGGTGTGCTGGATGCCGAGCTGGACCTGCGCATGCAGGGCGACGCAGTGCAACTGGCGGTACCCCGCCTGGCGGTGCGCGACTTTGCGCTGAAGGGGCCCAAGGAGTGGACCGTCGCGGTAGCCGCTGCCGCCACCAATGCCGAGCGTGCCGCCAATGAAATGCCCGGCTTCAAACTGCTGGAGGTGAGCGATGCCCAACTGGACCTGGTGGCCCGGACCGGCATCGTGGGCAAGCTGGCCCTGCGCGCACCCAGTGCCACGCTGCACCGTGACGCCCAGGGGCAGTGGATGTTTCAGCGCTGGCTGAAAACTGCAACGCCGGCAGCACAACAGCCTGCCACGCAATCCACTGGAGACGATGCGCCTCTAAAAGCAGAGGCTGTTGCCAAATCACAAGCCCCCTGGCAGGTGGCGCTGGGTGAGCTGGCCATTGCTGATGGCACGGTCAAACTCGATGACCGCAGCTTTGCCCGACCGGCGCGGCTGGAAGTGTCGGCCTTGCAGTTGCAGCTCAAAGGCGCCACGCTGGATGGCGCCAAGCCTGCGCCGTTAACGCTCACGGCCCGGCTCAAGTCCGGCCGCGCGGAGCCTGGAAAGCTGAGCTACCGCGGCACCGTGATGTGGGCGCCGCTGGCGCTGCAAGGCAGTGTCGAAGCGACCGATCTGCCGGTGCACGGTGTCACGCCGTATTTTGCCGACCAGCTCAACATCGCCATCCTGCGCGCCGACGCCAGCTACAAAGGGCAGGTGCGCTATGCCGCTGGCGCTGATGGTGCCCAGGTGCAGTTGCAAGGGGACGCGTCGCTGGAAGATTTTCGGGCCAACAGCGTGGTAGCCGAGTCGGACGATCTGGGCGTGGCCGAAGAACTGCTGAGCTGGAAGTCGCTCAACGTGCCTGGCGTTACCGTGAGCATGGCTCCCGGCGCAGCCACCCGCGTACAGGTGCGCGAGGCCACGTTGTCGGACTTCTATGCCCGCGTCATCGTCAATGCCAGCGGGCGCGTCAATCTGCAGGACCTGGTGAAGACCACGCCGGCTGGTGCATCCGCCGCGCTGCCCGCCTCCACTCCGGCCTCAGCGCCCGCATCGGCACCGGACACGGCCAGTGCGCCGGCCGCACCGGCCGCCGTGGTCGCGATGGGCCCCATCACCCTGGTCAACGGCAAGGTGCTGTTCTCGGACCGTTTTATCCGCCCCAATTACTCCGCCGACCTGAGTGAACTCGGCGGCAAGCTCAGCGCGTTTTCTTCGCAGGCGCTGGATGGCAGCGTGCAGCTGGCCGACCTGGAACTGCGCGGCCGGGCCGAGGGAACGGCCTCGCTGGAGATCACCGGCAAGATCAATCCGCTGGCCAAGCCCCTGGCGCTGGACATCCAGGGCCGGGTGCGCGATCTGGACCTGCCGCCCCTGACCGCCTATTCCATCAAGTACGCCGGCTACGGCATTGAGCGCGGCAAGTTGAGCATGGATGTTCACTACGCGGTGCAAGCCGATGGACAACTGACCGCCAGCAACCAGCTGGTACTCAACCAGCTCAGCTTTGGCGACAAGGTGGACGGTGCGCCCAACAGCCTGCCGGTCAAGCTGGCGGTGGCCCTGCTGGCCGACCGCAACGGCGTCATCGACATCAATCTGCCCGTCAGCGGCTCGCTCAACGATCCGCAGTTCAGCATAGGCGCGGTGGTGTGGAAGGTCATCACCAACCTCATCGGCAAGGCGCTGACGGCGCCGTTCAGTTTGCTGGCCCATGCGTTTGGTGGCAGCGATAGCGAAGACCTCAGCGCGGTCAGCTTCGCACCGGGCAGTAGTGTCCTCGCGCCCGAAGTCGCACAAAGCCTGAACAAGATCGCCACGGCCCTGGCCGACCGGCCGTCGTTGCACGTGACCGTGGTGGGCACAGCCAGCCTGGCCGTGGAGCGCGACGCCCTCAAGCGCGAGCGCCTCAAGGCCCTTTTGCTGGCCGAAAAACGCCGCCGCGCGGCCGTAGGCGGCCAGGACGCCACGGCCGTGGGTGTGCTGACGGATGCAGAGTATCCCGTGCTGCTCAAGGACGTGTACCGCCGCGCCGACATCGCCAAACCCCGCAATCTGGTCGGGCTTGCCAAAGACCTGCCGGCCGCCGAAATGGAGTCGCTGCTGCTGGCCAGCATTTCCGTAACCGAAGACGCCATGCGCACACTGGCGCAGCAGCGGGGTGTGGCTGTGAAGGACTACCTGGCCAGCCGCAAAGTGGGCGCCGAGCGCTTGTTCCTGGGTGCCCCCAGGATCGAGCTCCCTGACACCGCAGATGCACCATGGAAGCCGCACGCCGAATTGAGTGTCACCAATCGTTGAAGCGTTAGAACGCCACAATTTTCCGGTGCGCGTTGGATTTGACAAAGCGCCAACGTCCCAGGACACACAACAGCGCGAAGCCGGCCAGCCCCGCCAACGCGACCAGCATCAGGGGTGGCTCCCAGGCGCCGCCAAACGCGCCGAACATGCTGGCTTTGATGCTTTCTACAACCCAGGTGAGTGGCAACCAGGGGCTGATTTTCGCAAACAGGCCGCCGCTGAGTTCCACCGGCAGGATGCCCCCCGATGAAGACAACTGCACCGCCAGAAGAAACATGGCGATGCCCTTGCCGGCATCGCCAAAGGCCTTGGTCAGGGCAAAGACGATGAGCAGGAAGGCGATCGACGAAACGGCAATGGTCAACGCAAACGCCCATGGATGCACGACCCGGATTTTCAGCACATAGAGCACCACCACAAAGACCATCAGCGATTGCAGAAGCGCGACGCAGGCCGGCAGAAAAATCTTGCCGATAGCCTGTGCGGGTCGGGAAAAGAATTGTGCGTGGCGCGGCAATACCCGGATGTGAATCAGGAAGGCCGCCATCGCGGCTCCCAGCCACAAGGCTCCGGGAACCACGTTGGACGCAAATCCGCTGCCACTGTTTTCAACCGGCGCATCGATTTCCAGCACGGGTGCGACCGAATTGGCCAGACCTTCTGCGCTCCCGCCCAGGCTGTCTACCTTGTCTGGCAGCGCTGTAGTCAGCAGGTCGATGCCGGTGGTGAGGCGCTCCACACTCTGCTTGTTCCTTTGTGTCGCGCTCACCAGACTGGTCGCGTTTGCCGCCACATCGCTTGCGCCCTTGGCCAGTTCGTCGAGCTGCGCATCTTTGGGAAACCGGTTGACCACGGCGCGCTCATCGCCGCCCATGGCCCGCAGGCTCCCTGACATCGCCTGGACGCTGTTTTTCAGCCGGGTCGCCCGCACGTTCAGCTGGCTCTGTGTCGCGCTGACGGACCGGATGTCCGCGTCAAGTTCGGTCATGCCGTCGGCAAGCTTGCCCAGATGGTCTGCCTCCCCGCCCATCGCAAACAGCCTTCCCTTTGATTCCTCCCGCATCTCCGCCACGCGTTCACGCAGACTGGCCGCACCACGCTGCAATTCTTCCATCGCCCGGTCCAGTTCCGCATGTCCGTTCTCCAGCACCCTGGCCCGGTTGGTCAGCGTGTTGATGTCGGCATTGCTGGGCCACGTGGCGTCCAGGGTCCTCAGGCTTGCGCCCAACTGCTTTGCGCCTGTGGTGATCTGGGCCACACCATCGTTCAGGCGGCGTGCGCCACCGGCCAGGGATTGGACTCCGGTGGTGGCCTGCGCCGAGCCCATGCTGAGCTCACGGGCACTTGCACGCAACTTGTCCACCGCGTCGTGCAGGCGCTCTACATTGCGCTGTGAGCCTGCTGCCTGGTGGAGCACCAGTACCCACCGCCGCTCGTTCAGGCTTTCATTGATCTCGCGCCCCAGCGTCTCGGCAAAGTGCCTGGCGATGGCCGCTGTCTCATAGTTGTTGCCCTGGGATGTGTAGACCACAACCTTTCCGGCGCCGGCCTCCGCCCCGGGAACCGCGCTGGCGCTGAAGTCGCGCGGAATAATCACGGCAAAGGCCAGCTTGCCCTGGCGCACCAGGGCGCGGGCCTTTTGCTCATCGTTGAACATCATGAACCCGAAGCGTCCACTGTCTTCGAGCCGGGTCGTGATTTCCCAGCCCACATTGAACGCATGCTCCAAGTACTGCACGCCGTCATCCAGGTTGACCACGGCGACGGGCAGGGCATCGGTCTTGGTTTCCGGGTCCCACACGCTGGTGATGTAGAGCACGCAATACATGGCCGGCACAAATGCCAGCAGCGCACCGCTGAACATCTTCTTGGGGAAGCGAAGCAAATAGCTGGCTTCGTTGCGAACAATGAAAATGATTTGTAGAAAGAATCGCATGGTTTTCGTTGTTGTGCGCTGGCTCTCTTCAGAATACCCAGAATACCAGCGGCGCGCCGAAATTCCGGGTCTTTTGTAAAGTTGATCCAAGTCAAACTGTAAACCTTCGGACAGTCCTACATTGAGAACATCTTCTTTGCCTTGAGGCCACGCACACGGATGCAAGACGGCACGAATCTCGCAAAGAGGTTGACCGGTTTTTCAACGAAGGAGTGTGATCATGAAAACGAAGTTGTTTACTGCGGTGATGGGGACAGCCATGCTGGCCCTGGTGGGTTGCCAGTCGGTACAGGACAAAGCGTCTCCCGATTCTTTGGTGGCTACATTCACCAGTACCGCACCTGACATGGCGGCCGGTGCCGCAGACCCCGTGTGGGCCAAGGCCAGCCCCCTGTCGGCAGAGTTGACCGGCGGTGCCAACTTTGGTGCCAAGCCCGGCGAGAAAGGTGAGACCAAAGTCACGCTGAAGGCGGCATACACCGCGGACATGCTGTACATGCTGGTGCAGTACAAGGACCCAACCAACTCGGTTCGTCGCGGCCCGTACCAGAAGCAAGCCGATGGCTCCTGGAAGAAACTGAAAGACCCCGCTGACAAGGGCGGCGATGACAACGTCTACTACGAAGACAAATGGGCCATGCTGTGGCCTATCAATGAGGCAACGGCCAAGCCCTTTGCCAAGGAAGGCTGTGCTATGGCCTGCCATGAGGGTCAGGAAAAGCCCTACGGCAACAAGTACACCAACCTGCCCGGCCAGATGCTGGACATGTGGCACATGAAGGGCCAGCGTACCGGCCCGCTGGGATTCCTGGACGACCAGTACACCGATGACACGCGTTATGACCCCAAAACTGCACCCAACGCCGGCCGCAAGGGCGACCCGGGACCTGCTGGTGGTGAATACACCAATATCGCACTGGTGAACGGCAAACCGGCACTCATGGGCCGTGATGCCAAGGCTGCCAATGCAGGCGGTACCTACTACATCAAGAAGGGCGACGAAGTGCCGTTTGATGACAGCAAGTTCAAGGCTGGCGATGAGGTGGCCTCCATCATCATCAATCCCTTGGCAGGAACCGACCGTGGTGACGTGCGGGTGGCCAACAGCTATGCCAACGGCATGCATACCTCAGTGGTCAGCCGCAAGCTGGTAACCGGCAGCAAGTTTGACGTGCAGTTTTCTGACATGGCTGCGCGCTATGGATTTGGCTTTGCCGCCTTTGACAATGCACAGGTGCGCCACGCCACGTCGGACGATCCGATGTACCTGGTGTTTGGCAAGAAGTAAGACGCTGCACGCGCTCTGGCATTGAGCGGAGCGCCCCAAAAAGGCTGATCATTGCGATCAGCCTTTTTGTTTTTTGCTAGACAGCGTCCGGCTGGAGTTGTGGGGCAGCCTTCGCAAACGCGTCCAGCGCCAGACAGGCCTGCTCAATGCGCCGGATGGTGGGGAAAGCGTCCAACGGCGTATCAAAGCGCCGTGAGTTGGCGATCTGTGGAATCAGGCAGCAGTCGGCCAGGCCAGGTGTGTTGCCATGGCAGAACGTGCCGGTGGACGAATCATGGGCCAGCATGGCTTCAATGGCCGTAAACCCCAGCGTGATCCAGTGCCGGTACCACGTTGCCTTGGTGGACTCGTCGACTTTGAGGTCGTGGTCCAGGTATTGCAGCACCCGCAGGTTGTTCAGCGGATGGATTTCGCAGGCAACCGATTGCGCCAGCGCGCGCACCCTGGCACGTCCCAGCGCATCACGCGGCATCAGGGGCGGTTCGGGGTGGGTTTCTTCCAGGTATTCCATGATGGCCAGTGACTGGCCCAGGGCGTGGCCGTCGTCCACCAGCGTGGGCACCAGTTCGGCGGGGTTGACGCGCTGGTAGTCAGCGGTGTGCTGCTGGCCACCATCCTTGAGCAGATGGACGGGCGCGTAGGTGTAGGGCAGGCCCTTGAGGTTGAGCGCAATGCGCACCCGGTAGGACGCCGAACTGCGAAAGTAGCTGTGCAAGGTGAGCATGGCTTGGCTCCTGTTACGACAGCGTCCGCGCCGGCTGCAGCGTGCCGCGCACTTCACCAAAGCCAATGCGTGCGGCACCCGGGGCGGTGCAAGTGCCACGGAACACGACCGTGTCGCCGTCTTCCAGAAAGGTGCGCGTCTCGCCGTTGGGCAGCGTGATGGGTTCCTTGCCGCCTTTGGACAGTTCCATCAGGGAGCCGGCTTCGTCGGGCGTGGGGCCGGACTGGGTGCCGCTGCCCAACAGATCGCCGGGCTGCAGATTGCAGCCATTGACCGTGTGGTGGGCCACCATTTGCGAGACCGACCAATAGGCATCGCGGAAGTTGCTGTGGGACAGGCGGTGTTCGGCCATGCCCTGCTCACGCATGGTGGCGCTCTGGATAAATACCTCCAGTTCGATATTTACCGCGCCTTGCTTGCGCAGTTCGGGCGAGTCGAGGTAGGGCAGGGGCTGTGGGTCGCCTTCGGCGCGGGCCCAGGCCTGGCGATACGGCGCCAGTGCTTCCATGGTCACGATCCACGGTGACACCGTGCTTGCGAAGTTCTTGGCCAGGAAGGGCCCCAGCGGTTGGTATTCCCAGCCCTGCACATCGCGTGCCGACCAGTCGTTGAACAAACATATGCCAAACACGTGTTGCTCGGCCTGCTGCATGGAAACGGGTTCGCCCAGTGCGTTGCCGGGGCCGACAAAGATGCCCATTTCCAGCTCATAGTCCATGCGGGCGCTGGGTGCCAGCACGGGCTCGGTCGCGCCCGGCCGCATGACCTGGCTGACGGGGCGGCGCACGTCCTGGCCCGAGATGCCAATGCTGGAGGAGCGGCCGTGGTAGCCAATGGGAACCCATTTGTAATTGGGCAGCAGGGGGTTGTCGGGCCGCAGCAGTTTGCCGATGTTGGTGGCATGGTGCACCGAGGTGTAGAAGTCGGTGTAGTCGCCAATCTGCGCGGGCACGGCAAATTCGGCATCGGCCTGGGCGACCAAGCAAGTGCTCAGTGCGGATTGCAATGCATAGCCCTCGCGCAACGCGCGTGACAAGGCCAGCCGCAGTGCGGACCAGGCGTGCGATCCCATCGCCATATAGGCATTGAGCGTGGGCGCGCAGCAGGCCTGGGCGGCCAGGTCGGCGTCGCCGGTGAACACGCTCTTGGCTTGGGCGGCGGTCAGGTCCAGAATCTGGTCGCCAATGGCCACACCGACGCGAAAGCTCTCGGTACTGCTGTAGCGGTGGAACACGCCAAACGGCAGGTTCTGAATGGGGAAGTCGGTGTCCGCGGCGTTGGCGGAATCGACCCAGCTGCGCAGATGCGGGTGATGGGTTTCGTTCAATGGAATCACGGCAGGCGTCCTGGGGCGGTTCAGTGGTTGCGCGTTGGTTTACTTGGTGGAGAGTTGGCCCATGACTTCGGCCACCAGATCGGCGCCTACGTCCTTGGCAAACATGTCCCAGACCGGCTTGACCTGGGCGCGCATGCGCTGGCGCTCGGCGGGCGTGACGTCGTTGATCAACAAGCCCTTGGCGGCCATGGTGGTTTCAGCATTCTTGGCCTGGTCACGGGCCACACCGCGCTGGAAGGCGCGGGTTTCCACCGCGGCTTCACGCAGAATGGTCTGGTCGGCGGGGGGCAGGCTGTCCCAGAACTTCTTGGACACTAGGGGCAGGAAGGCGCCGTAGGAGTGCTTGGTCAGCGACAGGTATTTCTGCACCTCATTGAGCTTGAGCGCGGCGATCACGGCCGACGGCGTGCCCTGGCCATCCACGGTGCGGGTTTCCAGTGCCGTGTAGAGCTCGGGCACGGCCAGCGGCACCGGGTTGGCGCCCAGCGCCTTGACGGTCTCCTGCGAAATCTTGGCCTGTACGGCGCGGAACTTCAGACCCTGAAAGTCTTCCCATTTCTGGATCGGGTGCTTGCTGTTGGTGGCGTTGAAGAAGCCGTTTTCCCAATAGGCCAGGCCGACCAGGCCCTTGGCGGGCAGCTTGTCCAGCAGCTTCTGGCCGGTGGCGCCATCCAGCACCTTTTCAGCATCCTGCTCGCTACCGAACAGGAAGGGGAAGTCCAGAATCTCGAACTCTTTGACCATGCCGGTCAGCGTGCTGGTCTGCGGCACAGTGAACTCGATGGTGCCGCCCTGCAACGAGGAGGTGACCTGCACATCGTTGCCCAAGGAACCGTTGTAAAAGGGTTTGATCTTGATACGGCCCTGGCTCTTTTTGTCGACCAGTTCCACAAAGCGAGCCACGCCCTGACCCTGGTGGGTCTTGTCGGACAAGGTCACGGCAAACTTGGCGTTGATCTGCGCGAAGGCCGATGCGCTGATCAGCGTGGCGAGTGCGATGCTGGTGAATTTGGCTATGAGGATGGTTTTCATGGAGCGTCTCCTGGGGTTGTTGTTTGGGAAGCGGAAGCGGTGAACAAAAAATGCTGCGGAGTCGAAGGCCTAGCGCCACCAAGCCGCTGGCACCGTGACCAGTGCCGGGAACAGGATCAAGGCCACCAGCACGACAGATTCAGCCAGCAAGAAGGGCAACACACCCTTGACGGCTTGCGGCATGCTGATCTTGCCAATGGAACTGACCACGTTGAGCACCACACCCACCGGCGGTGTGATCATGCCGATGGAGCAGTTCATGATGAAGATCACGCCAAAGTAGATGGGGTCTACACCGGCTTGAATCGCGATGGGCAGGAATACCGGCGTGAAGATCAGCACGATGGGGATGAAGTCCAGCACCATGCCGGCCAGGAATACCACCACCATCATTGCGGTGACCAGCAACAACTGGTTGCCGGCGAACACCTGCATCCACTCGCCCACCTGGCCCGGAATGTCGGCCACGGTGATCATGTACGAGGCCACCATCGCCATGGCGGCCAGCAGCAGCACCACGGCCGTGGTGCGGGCGGTCAGCAGCAGGCTGTGGTAAACGTCCTTCATGCTGAGTTCGCGGTACACCACCACGCCGACAAACATGGCGTACATAGCGGCCACCACGGCCGCTTCGGTGGGGGTGAAGATGCCAAATTTCAGACCACCAATGATGATGACCGGCAACATCAAGGCCCAGAAGCCCTTGCCCAGCAGCACCATGCGTTCGCCCCACGGCAGCTTGGGGGTGAGTTGCGTGTTTTCGCGGCGCGACACCAGCCACCAGGCGGCGACCAGGGAGAGGCCCATCATCACGCCGGGCACCATGCCGGCGAAGAAGAGTTTCGTCACCGATACATTGGCCACCACGCCAAACAGCAGAAAGCCGATTGAAGGAGGAATCACCGGCGCGATGATGCCGCCCGCAGCCATCAACCCACAGGCGCGGCCCACGTCATATCCCGCCGAGCGCATCATGGGCACCAGGATGGCCGCCAAGGCCGCCGTGTCCGCCACGGCTGAGCCGGACAGGCTGGCCAGCAACACGGCCGCAATGATGGCCACATAGCCCAACCCGCCGCGCAAGTGCCCGACAAAGGCACCGGCCATGTCCACGATGCGCTTGGACAGGCCGCCTGCGTTCATGAATTCGCCCGCCAGTATGAAGAAGGGCACGGCCATGAGCACAAAGTTGTCGGCGCCGCCAATGGTGTTCTGCACCACAATTTGCGGATCGAACTGACCGAGCTGCAGCATGATGCCAATGCCCGAGAACAGCAATGCAAAGGCAATGGGCATGCCCAAGGCAATGGCGCCCAGCAGGGTGGCCAGAAAGATGGCGGCGCTCATGGTCTATTGCCCTTGTTTTGGTGCGTATGGACCTGTTCAATCTCTTGCTCTATGCGCTCACCCAGATTCAGTGTCATGCTCAGTTCTTCGTCGGTGTGGGGCTGCGTCAGCGCGTCCCAGATGTTGAACACAATGCTGATCCCCATGCCCACCCCAAACACCATGGCCGAGCCATGCAGCCAGGCGTAGGAGATACCCAGCACTGGGTAGCTGTTGTCCAGGTTGATGTTGGTCTGCTGCCAGCCGCCCACGACAAAGATGACGCAGGCTGCCAGCATCATCAGACCGGTAAAGGTGATGGCGGCCTTCTTCCATCGCAGCGGCAGGCTTTTGACCAGGGTGTCAAAGCCGATATGGGCGTGCTGGCGTGAAGCCAGAATCGCGCCCAGCAGCACCAGCCAGACAAAGAGCAGACGCGACAGCTCTTCGGACACGGCAATGCCGGAATCAAAACCGTAGCGCAATACAACGTTGCCAAAAACCAGAATGGCCATCACGGCCAGACAGGCCACGATCGTGAGTTCCAGTGCGCGGGTGACCGCCTGGGTGAGTCGAACAAACATGGCGGTGGATGATCAGGCCGCAACAAAGCCCTTGCCGTCGTGCATCCAGGCGGCATGTTTGGGCGCCTTCTTGGTGCGGTCCCACTCGTTGAGCATGTCCCACTTTACATCGTCCAGCGCTTTGGCCATGGCCGGGGTGGCGGTGTTGAAAGCCAGCTCCAGGCGGTGGCCACTGGGGTCGAAGAAGTAGATGGACTTGAAGATGGTGTGGTCCGTGACGCCGATGACCTCAATGCCGGCGGCTTCCAGCTTGGCCTTGGTGGCCAGCAGTTCGTCCATGCTGCCGACTTCAAAGGCCAGGTGTTGGGTCCATGCGGGCGTGTTGTGGTCGCGGTCCATGGCTGGGCTGTTGGGCAGCTCGAAGAAGGCCAGGATGTTGCCCGCGCCAGCGTCGATGAAGACGTGCATGTAGGGGTCTGGTGCCTTGGTGGACGGCACTTCGTCTTCGGCAATGGCCAGTACAAAGTTCATGTCCAGGTGCTTGGTGTACCACTCCACGGTTTCCTTTGCATTGATGCAACGATAGGCAACGTGGTGGATTTTCTGGATCAGCATGGCGGTCTCCTGGCTTGTTGTGGTGGAACGGTTCGACAGCCGATTGCCGAACTATGGGAGCGATTAAAGAGGAGTTTGATCTATCATTCAAGCAGATTTTTATGATGAATTTATTGGTTTAAGTTATGAATATCACTTTGCGCCAATTGCGGGCCTTTGTGGCGCTGGCCGAAACTGGCAGCTTTACGGACGCGGCCGCCAGCCTGCATGTGACCCAGTCTGCGCTGAGTGGCCTGATCAAGGAGCTGGAGCAGACTCTGGGTGTGCAGGTGGTCAACCGCAGCACGCGCAAGGTCGGCTTGGCCGAAGTGGGGCGCGAGTTCTACCCGCTGGCCGCGCGCCTGCTGCAGGACCTGGATGGTGCGCTGGACACCATTGCAGACCTCAAGGCCCTGAAGCGCGGGCTGGTGCGCATTGCGGCGCCGCAACTGATGTCGGCTTCGGTGTTGCCGGAGGTGATTGCCGGCTTCAAGCAGCAGTACCCGGACATTGAAATCCGCCTGCTGGACTGCATGGTGGAGCACGTGCTGCCCAAGGTGCACAGCGGTGAGGTGGACTTTGCGGTCGGGCCGGAGCGCGAGTCGTCGGCCGACATCGACGCCAAGACGCTGTTTGAAATCCCCTTCGTCGTGGTGTTCCGTCCGGACCACCCATTGAAGAAAAAGAAGCGCGTGACCTGGGACGACGCGCTGCGGTATCCGGTGATTGCGCTCAAGGGAGAGTTCACGCACCGCCTGCGCGTGGACCTGCACGAATCCCTGCATGACGAGGCACTCAACCCGGCCAATGAGGTAGGTTTCATGACCACCGCCTTTGCCATGGTCAGTGCCGGCCTGGGGGTGACCACCTGCCTGCCGTACGCCAGCAGCCTGATTCGTCTGCACAAACTGGAGAGCCGTCCGCTGGTGGACCCGGTGGCACGGCGCAAGTTCTTTGTCTTTACCCGCAGGGACCGGCCGTTGTCACCAGCGGCGCAGCGGTTCTCGGAGTATTTGCTGGACTATGTGAATCAGCAGGAGTGGTGTACTGCGGTTCCACCCGGTTGATGCGCCGCATTTAGGGCGCGCCAGGCCCGCATTTGTTCGCACATCCAGAGTGATATCTCCCATAATGGATGCACATGAATGCTGGTACCCCGCACCTTGACCGCCAGCGGCAAATTCGTTCGCTGTTTGAGGAGTACATCGAGATGTACGCTTCGCGGGATGACCGTTTGACGGCACATTTCAGCGACAACTTCAGCGGTTATGCAGGCAGCGGGGACGTCCTGGTCAAGGATAGGGATGAGTGGATCAAGGTCACCCGGCAGGACTTCGCGCAGGTTCCTGGTCGAATCCGCATCGAGATGCTGGACCTGTCGCTACAGGACATCAGCGAAGATGTGGTCGTGGCAACAGCTTTCTTCCACATCCACCTACCGATTGAGGTAAAGGGCTTTTCGAGCGAGGTTGCGAGGCTGGTCCTGGTTTTTCGCCTCGAAGGTCCGCACTGGAAGATCGTGCACAGCGGGATTTCGATTCCCTATCAGCAGGCGCAAGAAGGTGAGGTCTATCCGCTGGCAAACCTGCGCGAACGGAACCGTTCACTGGAGCTTCTGGTCGAAGAGCGCACGCGCGCCCTGCACGACAGCGAAGCCCTGTATCGCTTGCTGACCGAGGACGCACGGGATGTCATCTGGAAGACCGACGCCGACCTGTGCATCTTGTACATCAGTCCGGCCGACGAGCGCCTGCGGGGCTACCAGGCGCACGAGGTGATTGGCCGCCATGTATTTGAAATGTTCACCGATGCTGGTGTAGCGGTTGTGAAGAAACTCTTGCAGCAACGGCAGGTCTCTGACGTGTCGTCCGATGCGCAGGGATTCATCACCTTTGAAGTGGAACATGTCTGCAAGGACGGGCGAACGATCTGGGGCGAGGTGTTGTCCAAACCGGACCGCAACGCCCAGGGCATCGTCATTGGCTATCACGGCATTACGCGTGAAATTACGCAACGCAAGTTGCTGGAGGACCAGGTACACGAACTGGCGTTTCATGACACGTTGACGGGTCTGGCCAACCGGCGCCTGCTGGTGGATCACCTCGCACAGACCATGTCATCGAGTCAACGCAGTCGCCACCACGGTGCCTTGCTGTTTCTTGATCTGGACAACTTCAAGCCACTCAATGATGCACACGGACACGGGGTCGGTGACCTGCTGCTGATCGAGGTGGCCAGGCGCTTGAAAGCCTGCGTGCGCGAGGTTGACACGGTAGCCCGTTTTGGCGGAGACGAATTTGTCGTACTGCTCAACGAACTGAGTACGGACCGGGGCGAGTCCATTGCACAAGCCGGGGTGATTGCGGAAGACGTACGCGCGAGCCTGGCACAGCCCTATGTGCTGCATGCACCGGAATCAGATCTGCCCCATGCCAGGATTGAGCACCACTGCACTGCCAGCTTGGGGGTTGTGGTGTTTTCTGGTCACGAGGCAACGCAGGAAGCGGTCATCGATTGGGCCGATTCAGCCATGTACCGCGCCAAAGAAGAAGGGCGCAACCTGATTCGGTATCACCAGGGCCAGGCCCAACCCCAGGACTGAAATCACCCCGCGATGCGTACCTTGCGCGCCGCGCCATCGGCCCGGCCAATATGTCCCAGTGGCAACTCGGTGCTGGACTTGATGCAATTCAGCACGATATTGGAGCGGATGTTGGCCACGCCGCTGATTCGGGTGAGTTTGCGCAGAACCGAGTCCGACAGCACGCCCAGATCGGCGGCCACGATTTGCAGGATGTAGTCGGACTCACCGGCCACCGAATAGCAGTCCAGCACCTCGGGAATCGCCGCAATCTCGCGCTCGAAGGCCAGCCCCTCGTCGCCGCCGTGGCGGCTCAGCGTCACGTAGCTGATGGCGCGCACGCCCAGGCCCAGGGCGGCGGGGTCCAGCAGTGCCACGTAGCGGCGGATGATGCCGCTGCCTTCGAGGCGCTGGATGCGCCGGCTCACCTGGGATGCCGACAGGTGAATCTGTTCACCGACCTGCTGGTTGGTGGCATGCGCATCCTTTTGCAGTGCAGCAAGCAAGCTGATATCGAACTTGTCAAGCAGCAAATCGTCAGTTTTTTCTTGATTCATGCATGAATTATGCATATCTTTGGATTTTGGAGTAACAACTTGCGTACACCGTGCACGCCAGATTGACCACAATCAAGGATTCAAAACAAAGTATTGAGGAGCACAACAATGGCCGATCTTTTTGACAACCCGATGGGACTCATGGGTTTTGAGTTTGTCGAGTTTGCGTCGCCCACGCCCGGCCTGATGGAGCCGATATTTGAGCAAATGGGTTTTGTGCATGTGGCGCGCCACCGCTCCAAGGATGTGGACCTGTACCGCCAGGGCGACATCAACTTCATCATCAACCGCGAACCCAAAAGCCACGCGGCTTATTTCGCCGCCGAGCACGGCCCCTGCGCCTGCAGCATGGCGTTTCGGGTACGCGATTCGCACAAGGCCTATGCCCGCGCGCTGGAACTGGGCGCACAACCGATAGACATCCAGCCCGGCCCCATGGAGCTGCGCCTGCCGGCCATCAAGGGTATTGGCGGCGCACCGCTGTACCTGATTGACCGCTTTGAAGACGGCAAGTCCATCTACGACATCGACTTTGAATTCTTCCCGGGCGTGGACCGCCATCCGGTGGGCCACGGTCTGAAGATCATCGACCACCTGACCCACAACGTGTACCGAGGTCGCATGGCCTTCTGGGGTGGCTTTTACGAGAAGATTTTCAACTTCCGCGAGATCCGCTATTTCGACATCAAGGGCGAATACACCGGCCTGACCTCCCGCGCCATGACGGCGCCCGACGGCATGATCCGCATCCCGCTCAACGAAGAAGCGTCGGGCAAGTCCGGGCAGATTGAAGAGTATTTGATGCAGTTCAATGGCGAAGGCATACAGCACATCGCGCTGCTGAGCGACGACTTGATCACCACGCTGGACCGCCTCAAAAAGGCCGGTGTGCCGCTGATGACCGCGCCATCGGCCACGTATTACGAAATGCTCGAAGGCCGCCTGCCCAACCATGGTGAAGACGTGGGCGCGCTGCAAAGCCGCGGTATCTTGCTCGACGGCGTCAGCAAACAGGGTGAACGCCGCCTGCTGCTGCAAATTTTTTCGCAAACCGTGCTGGGCCCGGTGTTTTTCGAATTCATCCAGCGCAAGGGCGACGACGGCTTTGGCGAAGGCAACTTCAAGGCGCTGTTCGAATCCATGGAGCGCGACCAACTGCGCCGTGGCGTCATCACCGCGGACTAACGATCATGCAAAAGCTGGACACCAAGCAGGCAACCGAAGCCTTGCACGCGTTGCCACTGTGGACTTTGGACGCGCAAGCAGGCGCCATCACGCGCGACTTCGTGCTGGCAGACTTCGTGCAGGCCTTTGCCTTCATGACGCAGATTGCCATTGCCGCAGAAAAGCACAACCACCACCCCGAGTGGAGCAATGTGTACAACAAGGTACACATCACCTGGACCACGCATGACGTGCAGGGCTTGAGCAGCAACGACATCGCCATGGCCCGTCTCTGCGACCAGGCCTTTGCCGGCTATGCCAGCGCTGCGGCCAGCCGCTGAAAAGGAAACCTCCTATGCAAGCAATACCGCAAAAGGTCAAGCACGGACTGGCTGCCGGCCCTGCGGCCGCACCACAACGCGCCGACTGGACCATTGACCAGGGTTGGGACAAGTACACCCCGCAAGAGCACGCTGTCTGGAAGACGCTGTACGAGCGCCAGACCAAATTGTTGCCAGGCTTGGCCTGTGACGATTTTGTCGAGGGCATGAAGAACCTGCCCATGTCGGCCGACGAAATCCCGAATTTTGAACAGCTGTCGGAGGCGCTGATGCGTAAGACGGGCTGGCAGGTTGTGGCCGTGGCCGGTCTGGTGCCCGATGATGTGTTTTTTGAACACTTGGCGAACCGCCGCTTCCCGGCCGGCAACTTCATACGCGGCGCGCATGAGCTGGACTACCTGGAGGAGCCCGACGTGTTCCACGACGTGTTTGGCCACGTGCCCATGCTGATGCACCCGGTCATGGCAGACTTCATCCAGGCCTATGGCCAGGGCGGCCTGCGCGCCCAGCAACTGGGCAAGCTGACCGAGCTGGCACGCGTGTACTGGTACACCGTGGAGTTTGGCCTGGTGCAGCAGAAAGAGGGCTTGCGCATCTACGGGGCCGGCATTGCGTCCTCGTTCTCGGAGAGCACGTTTTCCATTCAGAGCGATTCGCCCAACCGCATTGCGTTCGACCTGGAGCGCGTCATGCGCACCAACTACCGCATTGACGATTACCAGGAAAGCTACTTCGTGCTGGACGATCTGCAAGACCTGCTGGCACTGGCACAGACGGATTTTGCGCCGTACTACGAACGCCTGAACAGCGGCCCAACCTACCAGCCGGGTGACGTGCTCCCCACCGACCGTGTGCCGCACCGGGGCACCGGCAGCTACCACCGGGCGCGTACCGCCAAGGTATAAACCCCAGCCAAGAGGGGTGTCGTGTGGATGGACAATAGTGCTCATGCATTCAACACCCAACCCCTCTACTCCCGCTCCCCACATTGCCGGCCACCTGCTCGTGCAATGCCTGATTGAACAAGGCGTTACCCACGCCTTTGGAGTACCCGGCGAAAGTTATCTGGCCGTGCTGGATGGCTTCCATCTCTACCGCGAACACATCCAGTTTGTAGTCAACCGCCAAGAGGGCGGTGCTGCCTTCATGGCCGAGGCCCATGGCAAGCTGACCGGCCGCCCCGGCGTGTGTTTTGTGACCCGCGGCCCCGGCGCCACCAATGCCTGCATAGGTGTGCACACTGCCTTCCAGGATTCCACCCCCATGGTGCTGCTGATTGGGGATGTGGCCAGCGACCAGCGCGACCGTGAAGCCTTTCAGGAGATGGACTACCGCGTGATGTTCGGCCCCAGCGCCATAGGAATGGCCAAACGCGTGGAGCGTATTGACGATGCGGCCCGCATCCCCGAATACATAGCCCGTGCCTTTGCCACGGCGATGAATGGCCGCCCTGGTCCCGTAGTGTTGGTGTTGCCGGAAGACATGCTGACACAGGCCCTCAAAGCCAACCCTGCAACCGGCGCGCTGCCCGCACCGTTGGCGCGTGTGGAGCCGTCGGATGCCTGGAGTGACCCCGGTGCCTTGCGCACACTGCGCGAGATGCTGATGCAGGCGCAGCGCCCGTTCGTGATTGCCGGTGGCAGTGGCTGGACGCCGCAGTCCGCCCAGGCCCTGCAGCGCTTTGCCGAAAGCTGGCGCCTGCCGGTGGGCAATGCCTTTCGCTTCCAGGACACGTTTGACAACCACCATCCGCTGTACGCCGGTGACGTGGGCATTGGCATCAACCCCGCGCTGGCCAAGCGCGTTGGCGAGAGCGACCTGGTCATCGCCATCGGCCCGCGCCTGGGCGAGATGACGACTGGCGGCTACACGCTACTGCAGGCCCCGCGCAGCAAGCAGACCCTGGTCCACATCCACGCCAGCGCCGAAGAACTGAACCGTGTCTACCAGGCCGACCTGGCCATCCACGCCAGCATGCGCGCAGCGGCCCGCTCATTGGAGGTGCTGGCCGCCCCCAAGGACGTGGTGTGGGAGGCGTGGGCGCAGGCCTGCAACGCCGACTACGTGGCCAACCTGCAGGCCAGCCCCATCAAAGACCTGCCGGCCGATACCGAACGCGGTTTGGTGGACATGCACAGCGTCATCGCCACCGTGCAAAAGCATTTGCCAGACGACGCGGTGCTGACCAATGGCGCCGGCAACTTTGCCAGCTGGCTGCACCGCTTCTACCGCTACAGCGGCCTGGCCAAGGGCCTCAAGACCCAGCTCGCGCCGACCAATGGGGCGATGGGTTACGGCGTGCCGGCCGGCATTGCCGCGGCCATCACCAGCAAGGCCAGTCCCGCGGCCGCCGGGCAGGGAAGGGTGGTGTTCACGATTGCCGGTGACGGCGACTTTCTGATGAACGGCCAAGAGCTGGCCACCGCCGTGCAGCATGGTGCCAAGACCATCATCCTGCTGCTGAACAACGGCATGTACGGCACCATCCGCATGCACCAGGAACGCGAATACCCGCAGCACGTGGCCGGTGCCGGCACCGCGCTGCACAACCCGGACTTTGCGGCGCTGGCCCGCGCCTATGGCTATGCCGGTGTTCGCATTCAGCGCACGGCCGAATTCGAGGCCGAACTGCTGGCGGCACTGGAGCGGCCCGAGGGCACGCTGATCGAGGTGATGCTGGAGCCCGAGCTGATCAGCACCCGGGTTTCGCTGAGCGGCATCACGCAGGCGGCACTGAAGCGCTGAGCGCCAGTAGACCGTATATAGAAACTGCCGCTAGCCCTCGTGGAATAAGCATATGCCGCTATCGAAAAAAGAGCAAACAGAAGTTTGACGTCTCCCGCCATGAATCAGTCCATAGACCAACTCTCCCTCGTCGTCCGCGACTATGACGAGGCCATCGCCTTTTACGTCGGAACGCTCGGCTTCACGCTGGTGGAAGACACGGCCATGCCGGCGCAAGCCAAGCGCTGGGTTGTGGTGGCGCCACCGGGTACGGGCGGCGTGCGCCTGCTGCTGGCGCGGGCGGTGGGCGAGGCACAGCTGGCGCGTGTCGGTGACCAAACCGGTGGACGCGTGTTTCTGTTTCTGTACACCGACGATTTTTGGCGCGACTTCAACGCCTACACCGCGCGTGGCGTGGTCTTTGTGCGCGAGCCCAAGGACGAGCCGTATGGCACCGTTGCCGTGTTCCAGGATCTCTACGGCAATCTGTGGGACCTGGTGCAACCGAAAGCCTGATACCCATGTCCACACCTTCCATGCTCTTCGATCCCGCCCGCCACGAACCCTTGCGCGCCATCGCGTGGGACGCCGATGCCGCACGCGCCTGTATTCAGCACGTTGTGCGCGACGCCGAAAGCCATTTCGACCCCGAGCACTTCTGGCCGGCGCACCCGCGTGACCGCGCGGCCGATGCGGCGTCCACCGTGGGCCTGACGCCGCTGTATCACGGCGCTTGCGGCGCTGTGTGGGCCTTGCATTACCTGCAAGACGTGGGGGCCGCCACGCTGCAAAGCGACTACATCCCGTGTCTGGACGCCGCACGGTCCCACAACCGGGCCTGGCTGGGCGAGGTGGCCGAGGAGGCGGCGGCCTCTTACATGATGGGGGACACGCCGTTCTTGCTGATGCAATGGGCGCGGGCCAAAGACCCGGCGGAGCTGGAGGACCGGCTGGCCCGGCTGATCACCGGCAATATGGACCAGCCCTGCCGCGAACTGATGTGGGGTTCACCCGGCACGCTGCTCGCGGCGCTGTTTCTGCATGGCCGCAGTGGCGATGCGCGCTGGGCCGAGCTGTTTGTGCAGACCGCGGCCAAGCTGTGGTCGCAGTTGCTGTGGTCGGAGGAATTCCAGTGTCACTACTGGACGCAGGATATGTATGGCAGACAGAGCACCTACCTCGACGGTGTGCACGGTTTTGTGGCGACGGCCTGTGTGCTGATCAAGGGGCGGCACCTGCTGGCAGCGCAGGATTGGCAGGCCTGGGAACGCTGCATGGAGCAGACCATGGCGCGCACCGCAACCGAAGAGGGCGGGCTGGCCAACTGGCGCGCGCAACTGATCACGGCCGCCGGTGAAAAGCCCAGGTTTCTGATGCAGTTTTGCCACGGCGCGCCGGGCTTCGTCATTTGCCTGGCAGAGCTGCCCAGCCCCGCGCTGGATGCTGTGCTGTTGCGCGCGGGCGAGGCCGTTTGGGCGGCCGGCCCGCTGACCAAGGGTGCGAACCTGTGCCATGGCACGGGCGGCAATGGCTATGCACTCCTCAAGCTCTACCAGCGCACGGGGGATGCCCTGTGGCTGCAGCGCGCCCGCGCCTTTGCCATGCACGGCATGGCGCAAACCGCCGCCGAGCAGGCTCAGCACGGGCAGGGCCAGTATTCGCTGTGGACGGGTGACCTGGGCTTTGCCATCTACCTGTGGGACTGTCTGACGGGGGAGCCCAGGTTTCCCACACTGGACGTGTTCTTTGCGGGCGCTGACGAGCGTTAGAGGTCGCTAGGGGGCGCTAGCGGGCAGGCGACTTCGCGGCGGGTTTTGTAAACGACTTTCGGGCACGCGCAGCGCCGGCTCCGCTGTCGGAATCCGTCGCCGTACTGTGGGCCGTCGAGACCGGCTGTTCCGGCGCGCAGGTCAAAGACGCAAAGGTGGCCTTGAGTTCCTTTTTCAAGGTTTGCAGTTGGCGAATGTGGGCGTCGATTTGTGCCATCTTGGCCTGGAGCTGTTGCTCAATGTCGCTCCGCCCGAAATGGCCGCGCGCCACCTGCGGCAGGATCACACGAATCTCGGCCAGTGAAAAACCCAGCGCCTGGGCGCCGCGCACAAACCGCACCACCTCCACATGCGCTGCGGTGTAGTCGCGGTAGCCGTTTTCCTGGCGCGCGGGGGCTTCGAGAATGCCCTGCTTTTCGTAGTAGCGCACCGTGTCGGTGGACACGTTGACGGCCTTGGCTAGCTGGCTGATGTTCATGTTTGAGGCCGGGTTCTCCTGGGGTGGGAAATAATGCTTGACCTTGGAGCATAGACCAGGCTTTAGAGTGCGTCTACGGGTCTCGAAGTGAGCCCGAAGCCACCATGTTGGTGGCGCACCAAATGTTACTGGAACCCTGACCGTGAAGCCTTTCTCCATTGCAAAACCTCTCGCCATTGCCACTTGGGTGGCAGCCCAGTTGTTCACCGGATTCGTACTGGCACAGAACGGACTGACCGCAACCGATAGTCGGCCACGGGTGGGATTCTCCATTCTCAAAACCAGCAAGGTATCCGTGGCAGAGCGCCTGCTGGTGCCGGGCGGAAGCTACGTCCAGAAGATTGACACCAACTTTTCGGCGTTCCTGATCAAGCACAACCAGGACTATCTGCTGTTCGACACCGGGCTGGGCACGCAGATCGACGCGCAGTACGAACAGGACATGCCGTATTGGCAGCGGCCCTTCTTCAAGTTCGACAAACCCGTGGTGCCCGCACGCAAGCAGCTCGATGACGCGGGCTACGCGCCGATCCAGACGGTCATCGTCAGCCATAGCCATTGGGACCATGCGGGTGGCGTGCTGGACTTTCCCGAGGCGACCACCTTTGCCGCACAGGAGGAGATGGCTACGATTGTCCAGCCGCATCCCGGCGCGGGAGGAACCTGGGCGTCCCAGGTCTCGCAGGCGTCCATTCGCTGGAAGCCAATTGTGTTTTTGCCGGTTGCCTACAAGGGCTATGCGCGCAGCCTTGATTGGTTCAACGACGGCTCGGTAGTGTTGGTACCCATGCCGGGCCACACGGCCGGCTCGGTCGGCATGTTTGTCACCGTCGACAGCGGCAAGACCTATTTCTTCATCGGTGATGTGGCGTGGAAAACAGCCGCCGTGGACGCGGGTGCTGCCAAGTTCTGGGCCGCCAGTGTCATCGTGGACCGTGACCGCGAGCAAACCCAACGCAGCGTCGAGCAGGTGCGCGCCGTGACCCAAAAATACCCCGATCTGGTGGTGGCGCCCGCGCACGATGCCGCTGTGCAGGATGCGCTGGGCTACTTTCCGAACTGGGTTCGGTAGCCCAGGGGTACCACCACTGTTACGCCACTTATTTCTTGCCGCGAATCTTCACCAGTTCAGCCTGGGTTTCGTTCCACAGGTCCATGCCCACGTCGGCCGCAATCAGAGCGTAGACCTTGGTCAGCTTGTCGCGCATGCGGGCGGACTCGGCGGCGGACAACTCGTTGATCTGCATGCCCTTGGCTTTCAGGTCGCCCATGGCCTTGGCGGCTTCGTCGCGGGTGTCTTTGCGTTCAAAGTCGCGGCTGGTCTTAGCGGCGTCCATCAGCACCTTCTGCTCATCCTTGCTGAGCTGGTCCCACCACTTCTTGCTGACCGTGACGATCCAGGGGCTGTAGACGTGGTTGGTCACCGTCATGTATTTTTGCACTTCGTAGAACTTGCTCGACAGGATGGTGTTGAACGGGTTTTCCTGGCCGTCCACCGTCTTGGTTTCCAGTGCGCTGAACAGCTCGGAGAAAGCCATGGGGATGGCATTGGCGCCCAGCGTCTGGAAGCTGCTCAGGAACACGTTGTTTTGCATGACCCGCAGCTTGACACCGTCCAGGTCTTCCATCTTGGTGATGGCGCGCTTGCTGTTGGTCAGGTTGCGAAAACCGTTTTCCCAATAGACCAGGCCGACCAGGCCCTTCTCTTGCAGCTTGGCTTTGATCTTGTCGCCAATGGGGCCGTCGAGCAGGATGTCGGCTTCTTTCGCGTTGCTGATCAAAAAGGGCGTATCCCACAGCGCCATTTCCTTGGTGATGCCGACCAGCGTGGCGGTCGAGCCAACCATCATCTCCTGCGCGCCGCCAATCAGCGCCTGCTGCATTTGCGTGTCCGGGCCGAGTGCGGCGGCGCCAATGGCGCGCACCTTCATCTTTCCGCCGGAGAGCTTTGCAACCTCATCCACAAACACCTTGGCCGCGCGGCCCTGGTTGCTTTGCTCGTTGAGGCCGTAGCCAAAGCGGATCAGGCGGGGCTTGATGTCCTGCGCCAGCGCCGAGAACGATGCGCCCAACAGGGCTGCGGTAGTGGCCGCGATGAGGGTACGACGAAGAAAGGTCATGGGTATCTCCTGGGTTAAGGGAAGGCGGGTTAAAAATTTATCGCATCCACGCCACTGGCGCGGTCACGATTTGCGGGAACAGCACGAACAAAAACAGAATGACGGTGTAGGTGATCAGGAACGGGTTCACACCCTTGATGACACTGTGCAGCGACAGCCGCCCCACGCCCGCCACCACGTTTAGCACGGTGCCCACCGGCGGCGTGATCAGGCCAATTGCGCCATTGAGCACAAACATCAGGCCAAAGTACACCGGGTCAATGCCCGCCTTGACGGCGATGGGCAGCATCACCGGCGCAAAGATCAGGATGGTGGGTGTCAGGTCCAGCGCGGTGCCGATGACGACCAGCACGATCATCATGACCAGCATCAGCAGCTTGGGGCTTTCCACCAGCGGGCCGAGCCATCCGGTGAGCGTGGCAGGCAGATCGGCCAGCGTGATCATGTAGCTGGCCACTTGCGCACCGGCACACAAAAACATGACGATGGCTGTGGTCTTGGCAGCGCGCACCAGCACGCCATACACCTCGACGAATTTCATTTCGCGGTGCACAAAGAGTGCCACCACCAGCGCGTAGAACGCGGCCACCACCGCGGCCTCGGTCGGGGTAAACACGCCGGTCTTCATGCCGCCAATGATGATGAGCGGCATCAGCATGGCCCAGAAGGCCTTGAACGTGGCACGCAGGCGTTCCTTCATGGGCAGGGGCGTGCCCTTGGGCAAGTCCAGATCGCGCAGCACATATCTCCACGCCACGATCAGCCCCACGCCCATGATCAGGCCCGGCACGATGCCCGAGATGAACAGAGAGGATATGGAAGTGTTGGTCGTCACGCCATAGATCACAAACGGCATGGATGGCGGGATGATGGGCGCAATGATGCCGCCCGACGCAATCAGGCCGGCCGAGGTGTGCATGGGGTAGCCCTGCAGGCGCATCATGGGCATCAGAATGGTGGCCAGTGCGGCCGTGTCGGCCAGCGCCGAGCCGCTCATGCTGGCCATCAGCACCGCAGCGCCAATCGCCACGTAACCCAGACCGCCGCGAATGTGACCCACCCAGGCCTGTGCCATGGTGATGATGCGCCGGCTGATGCCGCCGCTGTTCATGAGCTCACCGGCCAGAATGAAGAAGGGCACGGCCAAGAGCGGAAAGCTGTCCACACCGGCCACCAGGTTTTGCGCCAGCAGCTGCGTGTCCCAAAACCCCAGCACCCAGGCCATGCCGGCACCGGTCAGCACCAGAGCCAGCGCCATGTTCATGCCGATGCCCATCAGCACCAACATGCCGGCGGAGAAAACGATAAAAGCCAGACCTTCATTGCTCATGATGAGACCTCCGACGAGCCGCCTCTAGGAGGGCTGCGGCCCCCTCGGGGGGCAGTGAACGAATGTGAACGTGGGGGTGCATAGTTATTCCACCTCGGCGCCGTGACCCAGGCCCAGCGGTGTTTGTTGGATCAGTTCGATCAGGGCCATGACGCCGATGGCAGCTGTGCACAGCAGGGCGGGCAGGGGCAACAGGGCCGTGGGGTACCCCAGCACGACCGACTTGCTGTCCAGCCCCACCACCACCTGTTGCCAGGCGCCCCAGCCCACCAGGGCGCAGCCCAGGATGACGGCTAGGCGGATCACGCCGGTCATGAGCCGCATGGGCAGCGGCTTGTCCTTGAGCAGGCCCACCAGGCTGGTGAAGGCCATGTGTTCGCCGGCCGGGTAGGCGGCCGTGGCACCAATGAAGACCATCCAGACGAACAGCAGGCGCGACAGTTCCTCACTGGCTGCCACGCCGCTGCCAAAGCCGTAGCGCAGCACCACGTTGATGAAGACGGACACGGCCATCACGCCCAGGCAGATAGCCATCAGTGTGTTGGTGATGTGCTGGAAGCGCCCTATGGGTGCCGGTGTGTGTGATGCGCTTGTCATGCGGGCTCCTTGTGGTTCAGCCAGGCCGTGACTTCGGCCTGGAGTTGTGGCAATGGCGCCAGGGCGTCCACCCGCAGCACACCGGGCTCACCCGTGGGTGGCTCCAGCGTGGCGAACTGGCTGTCTACCAGCGTGGTCGGGAAGATGTGGGCATGCGCCCGTGCGGCCACGCGACGTTGCGCCTGTTCGCGTGTGATGTCCATAAACACAAACCCAAGCTGTGGTGACGCCTGGCGCAGGCGTGCGCGGTAGGCCCGCTTGAGCGCCGAGCACGTCATGACTACGCCCTGCGGGTGGGCGCGCAACTGCTCGCACAGCGTGGCGAGCCAGCCATCGCGGTCGGCGTCGGTTAGCGGCACGCCGCTTTGCATCTTCTCGCGGTTGGAGGCGCTGTGGTGGTCGTCACCTTCCACCAGCGGCAGGCCGGTCGCCCGCGCCACCACCGCCCCCAGGCTGGATTTGCCGCAACCGGCCACACCCATGATCACAATCGAATTCATTGTCTCAAACCACCGTTTTGGATAGCGCTATCCCAAATGTTCAAATAGAAGGCGATTGACAGGTTTTGCAATCGCCCAGTTGGCAGAAACTATTCTGCGACTAAGGGATTATCCGCCTGTCGTTCGCCGTTGGATAGCGCTATCCTATGTCATTATGATATTTATCAAATCAGTAGTTTCCCTTAGAGGAGCCTGGGCGGCAGAGCGTTCTGCGCAGGTCAAGGAGGAGCCCGCACAGCGGGCGGAGGACACGGAGCAGAACGCTCTGCCGTCCAGGTGCCTCAACCCATATGCCACGCTTTCATACCTATGAAACCCAACACAACCCGATCCCGCGCCACCGGCCGTATCACCCTGGCGGACGTGGCACGCGCCGCCAACGTCAGCCCCATCACTGTGTCGCGTGCGCTGCGAGGCGAGCGCGCGGTGGACCCTGAGCTGGTGGCACGGGTGCAGGCGGCGGTCACCAAGCTCGGCTACCTGCCTAACCCGGCGGCGCGTGCACTGGCGTCCGGTGTGGGCTCGCATGTGGCGGTGTTAATCCCCATGCTGTCGAACGCGCTGTTTGTGGATTTGTTGGAGGCCATTCAGCGCACGCTGCGCCAGGGCGGCTACCAGACGCTGATTGGTGTCACGCACTACGACGCGGCCGAAGAAGAAATGCTGCTGCGCGAGCAATTGCTGCACCGGCCGGCCGGCCTGCTGGTCACTGGGTTTGAGCGCAACGAGGCCACCCGCAACCTGATCGCCCAAAGCGGCGTGCCCTGCGTGCACCTGATGGAAGCGTCGGGCGCACCGGGCGTCTACAGCGTGGGCTTTTCGCAGGCCGACGCCGGTGCGGAGCTGACCCGCCATTTGCTGGCCAAAGACTACCAGCGTATTGCGTTTGCTGCCGCCCAGCTGGACCCGCGCACGCTGCAGCGCCTGGACGGCTGGCGCAAGGCCTTGCAGGCGACCGGCCGGTACGACGCGACGCTGGAGTGGCTGAACCCGGCACCGTCTTCCATCTCGCTGGGTGCGCGCATGTTCGAGCAGATCATGGGCCAGCAGCCCGCCGTGGATGCCATCTTCTTCTGTAACGATGACCTGGCCCAGGGCGCACTGCTGGCCGCGCTGCGCTTAGGGATTGCCGTGCCGCAGCGCGTGGCGGTGGCCGGCTTCAACGACCTGACCGGCAGCGACCAGATGCTGCCGCCCCTGACCACCGTGCGCACGCCGCGCTCAGAGATTGGCAATGCTGCGGCCACGATGCTGCTGAGCCTGATGCGCGGCGACCCGGTGGCGTCGCCCTGTGTAGACCTGGGGTATGAACTACTGGCGCGGGGCAGCACTTGACGGAACCTGTTTCGGCGTCAGATCCCAATCGAAAGTGCTCAGGTACTTGTCGACGATTTTTTTGATTGCGTTGCGCTTCTCCAACCGCGCCACAGCATTCCTGATGGCAGAGATGGTTTCCTGATTCTCTCTTTTTTTGGAAAAATGCAACGCAAAGTGCTGTGTGCTCAGCACAAGGGGTTTGCCCAACTGTTCCTTCTTGATGCCCAGCAAATGGGCGTTGTAATAGAGGCCCACGGAAGATCCTATGCCCGCATCAATTCTTTGTGCGGTCACCATCTTGATGGCTTGCGCGTAGTCAGCCACCGGATACTTCAGAATTGCTGTATCCGCTTCAAAGGCATCGTCAAATCGTCCGCCCCTGGGGATGCCAACGGTTTTGCCGTGCAAGTCTTTGAGTGATTCAAATTTGGCCGACGGGTGGCCGACAACAATGGTCGGCAAACTCAATACCCGTGCGACAGGGATTGCAACGATCTCCAGTTCGGAGTTCCCATAGCGGATCACAAAATCAGCGTCACCGCTTCCAACGGCATGCACCGTTCGCGCGTAGGGAAGGATCTCATTGGTGTAGGTGAAGCCGGCTTCTTCAGCAATCAAGTTGCTGATCTCATAGATCATGCCGGTTGGCTTGCCATCTGTCGCGCGAAAACCAAAAGGCGCTGAATCGATCGTGACAATGCGAAGTTCCTTGGCAAAGGCGCAGGGCACAGCCATGGATAGTGCAAGTAGCCCAAGAGACAAAGTCTTGCGCCAGGTAACCAACGCCAATGGTTCAAGAGCGCAACCAAAAAACATGCGGGCCTCTTTTTCGCTGCATCAATAAAAGAAGCGTACCAGAGTTTTCAGTTAGACTGAACCGAAGGAGTCATCACTATGGCAGGCGTATTCGGCAAAGATCCCAACATGAAGAGAACCAGTCAGGCGCAGCTTGAGCGTACCAATGCAGAGCGCAAGCGCAAGCAGACGGAGGCGGCGGCCCGATTCAACCAGAAGAAGCCGGCATCCACCACCGGCGATTCGCCCAGCAAATAGCCGCAGCATCGCGAAAAGGATGGCCCCAACGTTTGGGGCTTTACTTTTTCCGGGTCCGATTTCTACGCCGTCAGCAGGTCCAGAAATTCCAGCACCGCATCCAGGTGCTGGTCGTAATCGCTCAGCGCGTGGTCGCCGCCTGGCAACAGTTTGATGGCGGCGCCGGGGTAGTGGAGCGTCATCTCGCGCCAGTCCAGCACCTCGTCGCCTTTCGCAATCACCGCGCAGTAGCGCTCCGGCCGGCTGATGTGGGCAATCTCCTGGGCCAGCAGTTCATCCACATACGTGGCTTCAAACACAAAGTGCTGATCGGGGTCGTGCCACACGGTGTGGTCACCCAGGTGCGCCGCCAGGTCGCGTGCCGGGTGCACGGCCGGATTGAGCAACACCGCCTTGCACCCCCAGCGCTCGGCCAGCCAGGTGGCATAGAACCCGCCCAGCGATGAACCCATCACCGCCGTGGTGGCCAACGGCCAATCGGCCGTTGCCTGCAGCACGTCATCCATGGCTTGCTTGGGTGAGGCGGGCAGGGCGGGACACAGCCACGTCACGCCGGGAAAGCGCTGCGCCACGGCAGCTGCCGTCATGCGCGCCTTGGTCGATGCAGGAGATGATCGGAAACCGTGGAGGTAGAGGAGGTGGGTGGTGGGCATGGGGTGAGGATAAGGGGAATTGGCGGACAGGCAGTTCGATGCAGGTAGTTAACCAGTTCCTTTCACGGGTCCAACCTCGATTCGTAAACAAAAGTAAAGGCCGTCAACTCCAGCGGAAAACCCCGCGTTGTAGTTGCAAGCCCAGCGAATAAGTTGGGCCGCTCGAGACGGTCGGAGCTTATGCGACTGTTGTTAATGAGTGAGTACTAAACCATGTTGAATATCAAGTCCCTGATCGCCGCTACTGTTCTGTCCGGCGTCGCAGTTGCATCCTTTGCACAAGCACCTGTTGCTGCTGCCAAGCCCGCACCTGCACCCGCTGTAGCGGCAACCACAGCGCCTGCTGCTGCCATGCCCGCTGCCATGTCTACCGACACTGCCACGACGGCAAAACCAACAGCCAAGAAAGTCAAGCACAGCCGCACTAACAAGGCTGCTGCAAAGACTGCCGCCAAGCCAGCGGACGCTGCGACCAAGTAAGCTGATTCAAACTGTTGGTCGGTTTGGGGGCGCCAGGGAAACCTGGTGCCCTTTTTCGTTTCTGGGGTGATTTCGGGGGTGCGATACTGGGCACCAATCTCCAATACGTCACCAGGAAACAACCGATGAAATCCAGAGCCGCCGTTGCCTTTGCCGCGGGCCAACCCCTTCAAATCGTCGAGATCGATGTGGCACCGCCCCAAGCGGGCGAGGTGCTGGTGCGCATCACCCACACCGGCGTGTGCCATACCGACGCGTTCACGCTCAGTGGCGATGACCCCGAAGGCATTTTTCCGGCGGTTCTGGGGCACGAGGGCGGTGGCATCGTGGTGGAAGTGGGCGCGGGGGTGACCAGCCTGCAAGCCGGCGACCATGTGATTCCGCTCTATACCGCCGAATGCCGCGAGTGCAAGTTTTGCAAGTCCGGCAAGACCAATCTGTGCCAAAAGATTCGTGCCACGCAGGGCAAGGGGTTGATGCCCGATGGCACCACGCGGTTCTCTTACCAGGGCAAGCCCATTTACCACTACATGGGCACCAGCACTTTCAGCGAATACACGGTGGTGCCAGAAATTGCGCTGGCCAAGATCAACCCTAAAGCGCCGCTGGAAAAGGTGTGCCTGCTTGGCTGTGGCGTGACCACCGGCATTGGCGCCGTGCACAACACCGCAAAGGTCAAGGAGGGTGACACCGTGGCCGTGTTTGGCTTGGGCGGCATCGGTCTGGCGGTGATCCAGGGTGCGCGCCAAGCCAAGGCGGGGCGCATCATTGGCATTGACCTCAATGCCGACAAGTTCGGGCTGGCCAAGCTGATGGGGGCAACCGACTGCATCAATCCGAAGGACTTCGACAAGCCCATACAGGATGTCATCGTGGAGATGACCGATGGCGGCGTGGACTTCAGCTTTGAGTGCATTGGCAACGTCCACGTGATGCGCGCCGCACTGGAGTGCTGCCACAAGGGCTGGGGCGAGAGCATCATTATTGGCGTGGCGGGCGCGGGGCAGGAAATCTCCACACGCCCCTTCCAGTTGGTGACGGGCAGGGTCTGGCGCGGCAGCGCCTTTGGTGGCGTGCGCGGGCGCACCCAATTGCCCGGCATGGTGGAAGACGCCATGCGCGGCGACATCCAGCTCGACCCCTTCATCACGCACACCATGCCGCTGGAGCGCATCAACGAGGCCTTTGACCTGATGCACGCAGGCCAGTCGATTCGCACCGTGATCCACTTCTGACAACGGGGCATGTCCATGGAACGCGTTGAACAGCACGCCTGCTTTGGTGGGCTACAAGAAGTCTGGTCGCACGCATCGGCCACGCTGGGCTGCCAGATGCGCTTCGCCCTCTACCTGCCGCCGCAGGTGCGGCTTGGTCCATGCCCGGTGCTGTATTGGCTCTCGGGCCTGACGTGCAACGAACAAAACTTTGTCACCAAGGCAGGTGCCCAGCGCTACGCGGCGGAACACGGCCTGATTCTGGTGGCGCCCGACACCAGCCCGCGCGGCGAGGGAGTTGCCGACGATGCCAAGAGCTACGACCTGGGCCAGGGCGCGGGTTTTTATGTCAACGCCACGCAAGCGCCCTGGGCGGCGCACTACCGCATGCATGACTACGTGGTGCAGGAGTTGCCCGACCTGGTGGAAGCACATTTCCCCGCCAATGGCGCGCGCGCCATCAGCGGGCACTCGATGGGTGGGCACGGCGCGCTGGTCTGTGCGCTCAAAAATCCAGGGCGCTACCGCAGCGTCTCGGCGTTCTCGCCCATCGTGGCGCCCAGCCAGGTGCCGTGGGGCGAAAAGGCCTTGGGTGCCTATCTGGGTCCAGACCGTTCAGCTTGGCAGGCGTGGGACGCCTGTGAGCTGGTGCGCTCGGCTACTGAGCGCCTGCCGCTATTGATCGACCAGGGCGAGGCGGACGAATTTTTGTCCGTGCAGCTCAAGCCGCATTTGTTGAGCCAGGCCTGTGGAGCGGCCGGGCATCCGCTGCAGCTGCGCATGCAGCCCGGGTACGACCACAGCTATTACTTTATTGCCAGTTTCATCCACGAACACATTGCCCACCATGCGCGGGCGCTGCACACACCATGACCCAATGCATCTTGATCACCGGCTGCTCCAGCGGCATAGGCGCCGCGCTGGCGCGCGAGTTTCACCGGCGTGGCCACACCGTCTACGCCACGGCGCGGCGGTTGGAGAGTCTGGCAAGCCTGCAGCAGGCGGGCCTGCGCACGCTGGCGCTGGACGTGAACGACGATGCGAGCATTGCTGCGGCTATGGCCGTGGTGCACAGAGAGCAGGGCCGGCTGGACGTGTTGGTCAACAACGCCGGTTTCTCGCAGGTGGGGGCCGTGCTCGATTTGACGCGCGACGATTTGCGCCACCAATATGAAACCAATGTGATTGCCCCCATGGCCGTGACCCGCGCCGCCTTGCCCTTGCTGCGCGCCGCCGCCATAGGTGGTTCCGGCCGGACCTCCGGCCCCGTCATTGCGAATATTGGCAGCATTGTGGGACTCTTCACTACGCCGTTTGCCGGGGCCTACTGCTCCAGCAAGGCTGCGTTGCATGCGCTGAGCGACGCCTTGCGCATGGAGGTGGCGCCGTTTGGCATTCAGGTGGTCACGGTGCAGCCCGGCGGGGTGCAGTCCAGCTTTGGCGCACATGCCGAAGCGGCCATTCAGTTGCCGGCTGATTCGCTGTACCGTGGCGTGGAAAAAGGCATCCATGCCCGCGCGCAAGCCGGGCAAGTGGGGGCGACGCCGGCCGAGGTCTTTGTCATCCCGGTGGTGGACGCCTTGCTGCAGGCCTCGCCACCGGTACGTGTGCGCGGTGGAAAGGGGAGCACGCTGTTTCCCCTGCTCAAGCTGCTGCTGCCGACCCGGCGCTTTGATGCGATCTTGTCGCGCAAGTTTGGCCTGAGTGACTGGAAGCCGTGATGCTCGACATTGCACGCATCAAGGCCATCACGCTCGACCTGGACGACACGCTGTGGCCGATCTGGCCCACCATTCATCGGGCCGAGCAAGCACTGGCCGATTGGTTGGTGCAACGGGCGCCCGGCGCGGCGGCGGTGTTTGCGGACCCGCAGGCACGCCTGGCGGTGCGCGAGCATGTTGTCCAGACGCGCCCCGACATGGGCCATGACCTGAGTGCCATCCGCCGTGAATCCATTCGCACTGCCCTGCACCGCTCCGATGAAGACACCTCGCTGGCAGAACCTGCCTTCGAGGTCTTCTTCGCGGAGCGTATGCGCGTGGACCTGTTTGACGATGTGCTGCCGGCCTTGGCGGCACTGTCAGCACGCTTCCCCATCGTCGCAGTGTCCAATGGCAATGCCCATGTCGGACGGGTTGGGCTGGGGCAGTTCTTTGTCGACAGCGTCAGTGCCAGCGAGTTTGGTGTGGCCAAGCCGGATGCACGCATCTTCCACGCAGCCGCTGGGCTGGCAGGCGTCAACTCCGCCGAGGTGTTGCACGTCGGTGACGATGCCGCTCTGGACGTGCTCGGAGCCCTGGGTGCGGGCATGCAGACGGTGTGGGTGAACCGCGAACAGCATGTGTGGCGCCATGCGGAGCAGCCGCACCACAGCGTTGCCAGCCTGACGGAGCTGGTGGTGTTGCTGGCTTAAGAAAAATCGGCCTACAGCCCTCGTGAAATGGATGTTTTGCGCTATCAAAACGGTAGTATCCATCCCTGGGGTACAAAAGAAAAGGCCGGTATGAACCGGCCTTTCTTCTGGAGCAACCGGGCGGCTGCGTTTACTTCATGTCCACGCCATAGAAAGTGTGCCGGCCAAAGGGGCTGAGTTTGAAGTCCACCACTTCCTTGCGCACCGGCATCAGCTGCACGGCGTGGGCAATGGTGAACCAGGGAGCCTGTTCCTTGAAGATGACCTGGGCTTTCTCATAGAGCTTGGTGCGCTCGGCGGGGTTAGACACCACCTTGGCTTTTTGCACGAGCTCTTCAAATGGCTGGTAGCAGAACTTGGCGACGTTGGAGCCATTGGTCTTCGCCGATTCGCAGCCCAGCAAGGTGTTGAGGAAGTTGTCAGGGTCTCCGTTGTCACCGGTCCAACCCATCATGCCCAGCTGGTGTTCACCGTTCTGCATACGCTTGCGGTATTCGCCCCATTCGAAGCTCTTGATCTCGGCCTTGACGCCGATCTTGGCCAGATCGGCCTGCATCAGTTCGGCAATGCGCTTGGCATTGGGGTTATAGGGGCGCTGTACCGGCATGGCCCACAGGTCGGTGGTGAAGCCGTTGGGGTAGCCAGCGGCGGCCAGTGCCTTCTTGGCGGCCGCGGGGTCATAGGCGTCGTCCTTGATGGCCTTGTTGTAAGACCATTGGGTCGGCGGAATGGGATTGGTGGCTGGTATGCCCGTGCTCAGGTAGACCGCGGCAACAATCGCCTTTTTGTCGATGGCCATGTTCAGGGCCTTGCGCACCCGCACATCGTCAAACGGCTTCTTCGTGGTGTTGTAGGCCAGGTAGCCCACATTCAAGCCAGGCTGCTCCAGCACCTGCACATTGGTGTCTTTGCGGATAGCGTCCAGGTCGGCCGGGTTGGGGTAGGGCATGGCATGGCACTCGCCCTTCTGCAGCTTGGCCCAGCGCACCGACGCGTCGGGCGTGATGGAGAAAATCAGGTCGTCAATTTTTGCCTTGCCGCCCCAGTATTCGGGGAAAGCCTTGTAGCGGATGATGGCGTCCTTCTGGTACTGCACCAGCATGAAGGGGCCAGTGCCCAGAGGCTCCTGGTCGATCTTCTCGGGTGTGCCGGCCTTCAGCATGGCAATGGCGTATTCCTTGGACTGGATGCCCGCGTATTCCATGGCCAGGTTGGACAGGAACGGAGCTTCTGGCTTGTTCAGCGTGATCTTGACGGTGTACTCGTCGACCTTGTCCACCGACTTCAGCAGCTTGGGCATGCCCATGTCGTTGAAGTAGGAGTGGTTGGAGCTGGTGACCTTGAAGTAGGGATCGGCTTCCTTCCACTGGCGCTCGATGGCGAACATGAAGTCGTCGGCGTTGAAGTCACGCGTGGGCTTGAAGTTCTTGTTGGAATGCCACTTGACGCCCTTGCGCAGGTGGAAGGTGTATTCCAGACCGTCCTTGGACACGGTCCATTTTTCGGCCAGACCAGGGACCACATTGGTGCCGCCACGCTCGAAGTCGACGATGCGGCCATAGATCTGGCTGTTGGCGTCAAACGATGTGCCCGTGGTGTTGATGCCGGGGTAGAAGTTCTCGGGGCTGCCCTCGGAACAATAGACCAGGGTCTTGGCAGCAACCGGCGTCAATGCCAGCAGGGCTGGCAATGCCACTGCGCACAGCACAGCCAATTTGGAGGGGCGCAGTTTGCGGCCCGAAAGAGAAATCGTCATCAGGAAAACTCCGTTAAAAAAACCCATGTTACGCGAGTCAACCGGGTGTCTGTATTGGGGTTCTCACCCGGTTGTGGAGGATGCCGCGAGGCGGGGTGCCTCGAAGCAGGCAACAGTGCGTCCGTGCAATTCCTGCAGTGATGGGCGCTCGCGACGGCACTGCTCCGTGGCATGCGGACAGCGTGTGGAAAACACACAACCTGCCGGTGGGTGCATGGGGGAGGGAAGCTCCCCCTTGAGCACGGTGCGCTGGTGCGGCGAACCACTGCCGGCCAGCCCGGGTGTGGAGCCCAACAGTGCCTGTGTGTACGGGTGCAGAGGGCGGTCGAAGATGGCATTCTTCTCGCCATGCTCCACCGTGTGGCCCAGGTACATGACCAGCACATCGTGCGCAATGTGGCGCACCACGCCCAGGTCGTGCGAGATGAACAGGTAGGCCAGGCCGAGGTCGCGCTGCAAATCGGCCAGCAGGTTCAGCACCTGGGCCTGAATGGAGACGTCCAGTGCCGAGACCGGCTCGTCGGCCACCACCAGCGAGGGTTTTAGCATCAGCGCCCGCGCGATGGCAATGCGCTGGCGCTGGCCGCCCGAGAACATGTGGGGATAGCGGTCGTAGTGCTCGGGGCGCAAGCCCACCAGAGCCAGCATGGCGCGGGCTTTTTCAGCACGCTCGGCGGCGGTGAGCGGGGTGTTGATCTCCAGCGGCGCCTCCAGTATCTGGCCGATGCGCTTGCGCGGGTTCAGCGAGCCATAGGGGTTCTGGAACACCAGCTGCACCTTTTGGCGCAAGGCGTGCCTGTCGTGCGCGGAGGCGCTCACCACATCCATGCCGCCCAGTTGCAGGGTACCGCTGGTCGGCTGTTCGATCAGGGTCACCATGCGCGCCAGCGTGGACTTGCCGCAGCCCGATTCACCTACTACCGCCAGCGTCTTGCCGGCCTGCACGGTAAACGATACGCCACCTACCGCCTGCAAAAGATCGGGCTTGTGGAACAGTCCCCTGCTGATGGGGTAGACGCGGCGCAGATCCTTGGCGACGACAACTGGCATGCCTGCCGCGCTGTGGTCGGTGCTCATGCGGACACCTCCGCGTGCTTGGGCGCAAGGGTGCTGCGATCGGGGTCACCCATGGGAAAGTGGCAGCGCACAGCGCCATCCATCCATTCACGCAATGGGGGGCGGGTCTGGCACAGGCCATCGTTGGCGTAGCTGCAACGGGGCGAGAACAGGCAGCCCTTGGGGCGGTCGTACAGGCCCGGCACCATGCCGGGGATGGTGGCCAGACGGGAATGGCCGTCGTTGCGTTCGGGCAGGGCTGCCATCAGGGCTTCGGTGTAAGGGTGCTGGGGTGCGGTGAACAAGGTGTCGGAGCCGCGTTGCTCCATGATCTGGCCGGCATACATCACGGCCACGCGCTGCGCCATTTCGCTGACCACGCCCATGTTGTGGGTGATCAGCACCAGGGCCATGCCGCGGTCTTTTTGCAGGCTGCGCAGCAGGTCCAGGATCTGCGCCTGGATGGTCACGTCCAATGCAGTGGTGGGTTCGTCCGCAATCAGCAGTTTCGGGTTGCACGCGATGGCCATGGCGATCATCACGCGCTGGCTCATGCCACCGGAGAGCTGGTGCGGGTAGACACCCAAACGGCTTTCGGGGGCGGGGATGCCCACTTGTTCCAGCAATTCGATGGAGCGTTTGCGAGCCGCCGCCTTGTCCATGTGCAGGTGCAGCTTCAGGGTTTCGGCCAGCTGGAAGCCCACGGTGAAGCAGGGGTTCAGGCTGGTCGTGGGGTCCTGAAAAATCATGGACAGGTCTTTGCCGGTCAGGCGGCGACGTTCGCGCTCGTTGAGTGCCAGCAGATCGTGCCCGTCAAAGCGCAGCGTGTCGGCCTTGACCCGGCCGGGGTAGGCCACCAGACCCATCAGGGCCATCATGGTGACGCTTTTGCCGGAGCCCGATTCGCCCACGATGCCGAGCACGTCGCCGGTATCGAGCGACAGGCTGACGCCATCCACCGCATACATGACGCCGTTGTGCGACGGGAACTCAACCGACAGGTTTTCTATTTCAAGCAATGCCATGGTGTGGTGCTGTCGTGGGGTTAGCGAGTGATTTAGCGCTTTAGCTTGGGGTCCAGCGCGTCGCGCAGGCCGTCACCCAGCAGATTGAAGGCCAAGACCGTGATCAGAATGGCCAGCCCGGGGAAGGTCACCACCCACCAGGCGCGCAGCACAAATTCACGGGCATCGGCCAGCATGGTGCCCCATTCGGGCGAGGGCGGTTGCGCGCCCAGGCCCAAAAAGCCCAGCGCAGCGGCATCCAGAATCGCGGTGGAGATGCCCAGCGAGGCCTGCACGATCAGTGGCGCGGTGCAGTTGGGCAGCACTTCGCTGAACATGATGCGCCAGTGCCCTGCGCCGCCCATGCGGGCCGCGGTGACGTAGTCGCGGGAGGTCTCGGAAATGACGGCTGCCCGGGTGATGCGCACGTAGTGGGGTAGCACCACGATGGCCACGGCCAGCATGGCATTCATCAAGCCAGGGCCCAGGATGGCAACGATCACGATCGCCAGCAGCAGGCTGGGCAGGGTCAGGATGATATCCATAATGCGCATGACGGCTATCTCAAACACGCCACGGAAATAACCGGCCAAGAGCCCTAGCGTGGTGCCGACCAGCACCGAGATCGCGACCACGGCGATGCCAATCGACAATGACAGGCGGGCACCGTGGATGAGGCGCGAAAGAATGTCGCGACCGATGGCGTCGGTGCCCAACAGGTGGGCCGAAGACCCGCCGGCCTGCCACGCTGGCGGCACCAGGAAAACGGCGTTGTCTGTCAGATCGGGGTTGTAGGGCGCCACTACATTGGCAAATGCGGCCAGCAGCAGCACGGTCGCCACAATCAGCAAACCACCCAAGGCACCCCGGTTGGCGCTGAAGTAGCGCCAGAAGTCTTTGAACGGATGCAGCGGCGCGGCCTGCGCGGGCGATTCAGGGGGGGCCATCACGGTGCGGGTTGTCGTCATTTTTGGTGCCGGATGCGGGGGTTGATGATTCCGTAGGCCACATCCACCAGCAGGTTGACGGCCATGACGACCGCACCCAGTAGCAGCATGCCGCCTTGCAGCACGGGGTAGTCGCGTCGGCTGATGGCTTCGATCAGCCACTTGCCAACGCCGGGCCAGGAAAAAATGGTTTCGGTCAGAATGGCCCCGGTGAACAGCACGCCCACCTGGAGACCAATCACCGTGATGACGGGGATCAGCGCATTGCGCAGCGCGTGCACCGCGACGATGCTGAAGCTGGAAAGACCCTTGGCCCGCGCGGTGCGGATGTAGTCCTCACCCAGCACTTCGAGCATGGCAGAGCGGGTCATACGGGCGATGACTGCCAACGGGTTGGTGCCCAAAACAATGGTCGGGAGGATCAGGTGCGACGCGGCGGACCAGAACGCATCGGTGTCATGGGCCAGCAAGGTGTCAATCAGCAGGAAGCCAGTCACGGGCTCGATGAAATATTGCACGGCGATACGGCCGGATACGGGCGTCAGGTCCAACTGCACCGAGAACAAAAGGATCAGCAACAGACCCCACCAGAAGATCGGCATGGAGTAGCCCGTGAGAGAAATGCCCATCACTCCGTGGTCGAGTATCGAGTTGCGCTTGACCGCTGCGATGATGCCGGCCGGAATGCCGATCAGCAGGGCAAAAAGAATGGCACACAGCGCCAGTTCGATCGTTGCCGGAAACAGCGCTGCGAACTCGCTCATGACCTTGGTCTGGGTGATGACAGACTTCCCCAGATCACCTTGCAGAACCTTGGCGATATAGATGCCGTACTGCACGATGACGGGGCGGTCCAGGCCATATTCTTTGAGCAAAGCGGCATGGCGTTCGGCGTCAATGCCGCGTTCACCCGCCAGGGTTTCAATAGGGTCGCCTGGTACCAGGCGAATCAGGAAGAACGCCACCAGCGTCATGCCGAAAAATGTCGGAATGATCAGGCTCAAGCGCGTGAACAGAAAGCGCAGCATGGGTTGGTGTGTGGGGGAGGTTAAGACGATGGGCTGCACCAGGGCGGTGCAAGAGGCTCCGAATTCTACCAACGCAAAAACTGCGCCACGCCCTGTCAGTCCGGGTGTTTCTACCTAGAAGGGCCGCGTCAGCGCTGACATAAGAAGAGCTAATTTGCAGACGTAAAAAAGGCCGAACGGGTCGGCCTTTTCAGGGTTGGCGCAGTGGCCAATTATTTGAGGTGCTTGCCGATGAGGCCAGCCATCTCGAACATGGACACTTGCATCTTGCCGAAGATTTCCTTCAGCTTGGCATCAGCGTTGATCATGCGCTTGTTAACCGCGTCTTGCAGCTTGTTCTTCTTGATGTAAGCCCACAGCTTGCTCACGACTTCGGTGCGTGGCAGTGGGTTTGCACCAACGATGGCGGCCAAAGCGGCGCTAGGTGTCAGGGCCTTCATGAATGCTGCATTCACGGTGCGCTTCTTAGCGGGAGCCTTGGGAGCCGCTTTTTTAGCGGGAGCTGCCTTTTTGGCTGGAGCCGCTTTTTTAGCGGGAGCAGCTTTCTTGGCTGGAGCCTTGGCGGCTACTTTCTTCGCGGGAGCTGCTGCTTTCTTTGCAGGAGCCGCCTTTTTAGCCGGAGCTGCTGCCTTTGCAGGTGCCGCTTTTTTTGCCGGAGCTTTCTTTGCAGTTGCCATGATTGATTGTCCTTCTTGAAGTTGATTAATCACCAGCAAAAAACTGCTTCTTCGCTGGTACCCGGATGCTACTGGAGAAAAAGGCGCTTATCCAGCGGAAAAATGACTTTTTCATTGGGAAATGTTGTTTTTTCCATTGGAGAATGGGCGTATTTACCAAAAAGGAGTGATGCGGTATGGCCAATGTGTTTGCGACCTGCGATCTGTGCGACGTCCACAAGAGTGATGTCACTGGGGAATTTCGGGTGCTTCCACCCGTGTTTCGTGACTTCGGTCAGGTTAAAAAGTTCGCGGGACCGGTGGCAACGGTCAAGTGTTTTGAAGACAACACGCTGGTCAAGGCTGCTGTCGATTCACCCGGCTACGTTGAAACGCCCCAGGGACGTGTTGGCAAGGTGCTGGTCGTGGATGGTGGCGGTTCGCTGCGCAAGGCGCTGCTCGGGGGCAACCTCGGTGCGGCTGCGGCCCGCAATGGCTGGGCCGGTGTGGTGATTGATGGCTGCGTGCGCGACACCGCCGAACTGGCTGCGCAGGCGGTGGGCATTCGCGCCCTGGCCGCGATGCCCATGCCGACCGAGAAGCGCAACCAGGGCCAGGCCGATGTGGCGGTGCAGGTGCAGGGCGTGTGGGTGCGTCCGGGTGACTGGCTCTATGCCGATGAGGATGGCATCGTGGTTGCGTCTAGGGCGCTGGTGTAGTCGTCTTGCCCGAGGGCAGGGTGGCCAGCAACACACCCACCAGTGCGATGGCAAAGGCCAGCAATTGCTGGCCACTCAAGGTTTCCCCCAGAGCCAGCACGCCCACCAGCGCAGCCGAGACCGGCAGCATGACCGTGAACACGCCGGCG
>ERZ724516.68-NODE-68-length-57101-cov-8.215896_pt1 | contig 57101 bp, 51 predicted proteins | sample MGYA00376049_ERZ724516 | MGnify/ENA primary metagenome ERZ724516 (study PRJEB28724, sample SAMN07190886) | activated sludge metagenome | isolation source: activated sludge of sewage treatment plant in Hong Hong | place: USA: Christiansburg, Virginia | collected... | reverse complement strand
AAGGCTGCATAAATCGGGGGCTAAGAACTGCTCAATTCAGGGGCAAGGTCAGACACACACCAACGACGGTATCGCTACTGGCCTTCCCCTCGGCAAAAGGCCTACCTGCTCGGAGGGGCGGCATCTTGATAAGAGTAGCTAACCTTGCTGCCGCGGAAGCGATTCCCGATCCTGAGATACGCCAGTTGGCTATGCAGAGGATTGCCGAGCTGGCGGAGCAAGGCTTTTCCCTGTCCGAGATTGGCGAGATATGGATGGTTGAGGACATCGACGCGCTGGCCGACATCGAGAAACGTCTGGGAGGCCCTGTCAGTGCCTATGAGCTGATTGAGAACTCCCCATCGAGCTTCGCCGTAACGTATGTGCTGGACCAAGCTGGCATGGGCTTTGTCCTGCTGGTTCCCAAGACGGTTGATATACCGGAACTACTTGCCATGTGTCTGAAAGGAGCTTCCTGAATGGCGCGTCGCAAATATGGCAGGCCGTTTCAGTTTTCCAGGATTTCACGCCAGCAGATTGCAAGGACCCTACCAATTTGGACAAGCACCCAGACTGACATAGTCAATCTGACGGTACAGGCCCTGTTGTCAAAGTTTGGCGTCACTGACGTACCGAGCTACTTCCGCCAGTTACGCATCTCCATTGCTATCAGCGTGGTCGTGTGCGCCAGCTTTGGGGCATCAGGCTACGGCATTGCGGGATTCCTCCTTGGAGCCTTGGCGGGTTTGCTGGCACCAGTTGTCTTGCTATGGCTAACCGTGCTGCTACTAGGCATCGCAATTTTCCTCGGCATCTACTGCCTTGCTTGGGCCGTGATCTGGGCCATTTTCCGATGGTTCTTGGCAGGGTAGGACAGCCAGTTGATGCTTGCCTTCAATTTCTTGTGCCTAAAAAAGAGGCAGGACGAGTATCTTATTAGGTAAGCAAGCGCTTACTTGGTTAATTCATTACTTTCATCATAGGAGCAAATCATGACAGACAACATCGAACACAAAAACCCGATGCGGGTACTACGCGTGGCGACAACTGCAAGCCTCTCGGGCCGCTCGGACTTGACCTACCAAATCGCTTGCAGCAATGACAACGCAATTCACTTTCGCGTGACTCAAAATTCCTCAGCTGGCATGTTCAGTAACGACTGGATTTCCATGGCGGCAATAAGCGATGCGCTTTCGCAGGCACAGAAAATCACGTCTGCAACTTTGCAGAAAACCTGCTACTCGACTCGTAGCCAGAACTCCGGGGGTTTTCTGCTTGGGTGCCTGGTCAACGAAAACTTACTAGCCAGTTCTGAGGGCAATGAGCGGAACTACCAGTGTCTGGACCCCACCGCCTTCCTAGAACGCATCAATGCGCTCATTGCGTCAAATGTGGAGTTAGCTGACGACGCAACGCCTGTAGCGCAACCACCTGATACATCACCCGCCGCCCCGGCTTCATCCAAGCGCGGCAAATCCAAGAAAGCTTGAGCGCTGGACTTTAAGTCCTCTGCTCTTGGAGCCATACCTCAACAAGAATTTAAGGAGGCTCACTCTTCCGAACCTATGCAGAGCCTTTCCCCGACCTACATCAGGAGTACTGCTGATGTTTGCCCTGACCGTCGCCCTGGTGGTGACAACTGTCCTCTCCTTCTCGTTCACATCCACCCGCCGTATAGGCCTATTAACTATTGCGCTGCTCTCGTTTCTTTTTCCCACCGTTGCCGTGGTCCTGCTCCTCATTGGAGTCAGTGCTGCGGCATTTTTTTACCTTACCAAGAAAGACTGACCATCATGAAAACTTTTGAAGACTACCTGTCGTTTGCAACCGTTGCCGCCCTCGACGCAGAGGTGCCCGATGAATTGCTCCCTTTGACCATCATGGACAACGCCGCAATGATGGCGCACATGTCAGCAGATATGCTGGGCCTACAGCTCTGGAACTGACCTGCGCAGATTCTGGACGTCCACTTCCTCACCGACCTCCCTCCCCTCCAGTTCCACGATAGTTCCCTTGATCTTCTTTGCTGAAGAGGGTTACGCACGTCCGGGTTTTGGCGCGGGAGTGGTGGCGGGATACCAACAGGCCACTCAGTGACACCGTTACGCGGCTGGCGGAAACCTGAAAACCTGCGAATCTGAAAACCTGCGCCGCAACTGGTGTGGGGTTCCAGTCTTCAGGATTTCAGAGAATCCAGCTTCGCACCTTAGACAGCCACATGTTGCCCGTGCAAATCGAGTTGTATCGACCCGGTCACACCACTCGGTATGTTGCATTTTTTACACAAACTCTAGATCACTCGGTCGGGTGATGAATTGGCGGTTTTCATCGATTTCGTGTTCTAAGTAAACGGGATGCCAATCAGAGTGAAATGGATTCGAATTCTTCCCGGTGGAAAGCAGATTCCCCGACGAAATATCGATGATTTTCTTGTCAGGATGAAGTCCCAAAGGGACAATTAATACAGTTGCTGCAACAAGAAGTCGGGCATTGACCCCATCTCACCGACAACCAGCAACGCGATGGGCGCGACACAGGGCATAGCGTGCAGTCGTTGAAGACTTTCCTGTGAACTCACTATGTATGTGTTCACGCTTGGTATGGTCGGCTCTGCTAGCACGCGGATGAAGTCGTCATATCTCGTAATGGCTGGGGCCACAACTACCCACCCAACAACCACGGGTTTAAGGGACGTGCGAATGGAACGCAAACGCTTGAATGTGTTTGGTTCTGTTCTGTCTTTTATTCAAGAACTGTTTGTTGGAGACCCCATTGAACAATCAAAAAAAAATCGATTCGACTTCCAGTAAGCCGAAGTTCACCATGCCGGAAGGCTTTTACGCAGCTCTCTCGAATGCAGGGAAGTTGGGCGCGGCAGTATCGCCACCCACAGTCACGTCCATCGCCTCGGGCACTCCAGAAGAAGGAGTGAATCAGTCTGTCGTAAATACCTCGCAGGCCGTCGGGAATGCACTAACCAATGACCTTCACGCAGGCATAAGTAGCACACCGAAAACGTCCGACGATGCCACAGTTCGCCATGTCGCACCATCGGATGTCACCAACGCTGAATTTGTTTCAGCGATTTTTGGAACCCTGCCCGAGGGATTCGGTGCTGCCGTGTGCTCCAAGTCAGGCGATCCCACAACAGGCGGCTGGAATGCATCACTTGCCTTGGATGTAAATCAGCAGTGTCCCTCTAACCGGAACAATTACGTCAGCGGCGCGAGCTTCAAGACGAATGCGGAGGGCGGGTTCAAAGCGCGCAAAGACACTACAGCCGCCTTTTATGCACTCGTACTGGACGACGTCGGAACAAAAGTCATGCCCGAGCTCCTAAAGGGCTTCAAACCCTCTTGGGCCATCGAAACGAGTCCAGGGAACTTTCAGCTTGGTTTCATTCTCGCAGACCCTCTGACCAATCCAGAAGAAGTTGCTCAGTTGCAAAACGCGGTGATTGCTGCCCGTTTGTGCGACCCCGGTGCGATCGGCATGACGCGCTGGGTCAGATTGCCCAAAGGCATCAATGGCAAGGAAAAATACAGATCTGAATCTGGAGAGTATTTTCAGTGTCGTATGGTTCGTTGGCGCCCAAAATTGCACTACACATTGGCGGAGCTTGTGGCCGGTCTGCGTTTGAACATGCAGCCAGCGTCAAAACATACGACGCGCCTGCCCAGTGTCGGAAGCGATTCAAGAACTACGACTGCGGTGCCAACTATAGAAATAGACCCCGCTGCTGTGGCACGTCTCCCGCAATTACTCGATGCAATCGACCCAGATTGTGAGCGTCCCAACTGGATTCGTGCATTGATGGCGGTCTTCCATACCACTGGCGGCAGCGATGATGGATTGGCCATGGTCGATGCATGGAGCAGCAAGGGTAAGAAGTACCGTGGCATCCGTGACATCGAAACCCAGTGGCGTTCATTCCGTTCTGACGTTTCCAATCCCGTGACTATTGGCACGCTAATTAAGATGGCACGAAATGCCGGGGCAAACGTCGATGATTTGATGAAAGGCTGCGACCATTTCGAATACTTTGACACGGAGGTTGTTGGAGCGAAGACAGGCAAGAGCTGTACTGAAAAGACCAACAACCCGCTTGCCAGGTTCTCGTTGCTAGGTCACACAAGTCAGCTTGAATCTCAAATGGTGGAGGAGAAGTGCATTTTCGGAAAGTTGTTTCTCCAAGGCCAGGCGAATGGGATTTTTTCGCCGCCAAACATGGGCAAGACAGCGCTAGCCCTTCATCTGAGTTGTATGGCCATTAGTACGGGTGCACTTGATCCCAAGAAGCTGTATTACATCAATATGGACGACAACGGCTCAGGTTTGGTCGCAAAAAACAAACTGGCTGACGAGTTTGGATTCAATATGTTGGCCGATGGTCATCGGGGTTTTGAACTCGCCCATTTCAATGTTGCAATGGAAGAAATGATTGCCAACGATACGGCAAGAGGTGTGGTCATCATTCTGGATACGCTTAAAAAGTTCGTCAACCCAATGGTCAAAGATGACTGTAGAAAGTTCACCAAAATGGCGCGTCGTTTCTCCATGAAAGGCGGAACAGTCATTGCATTGGCCCACGTCAATAAAAATCGCAATGCCAACGGCAGGGTCGTCTATGCGGGAACGTCTGACATTGTCGATGACTTCGATTGTGCATACGCCTTGGACGTTGTTTCAGAAAGCACTGAGACCAATACAAAAGTCGTCGAATTCACCAACTTTAAAAAGCGTGGCTCAGTGGCACTGTCTGCTGCGTACAGTTATTCGGTTGAGCCGGGGCTTTCCTACGAGGGTTTGATTCTGTCTATTCAGGAGGTGGATTCAGAGCAACTCAAGCCTCTCAAACAAGCCTCTGATGCCCTGTCCGATGCCGCCATGATTTGTGCCATCGTGAAGTGCATTTCTAATGGCATCAACACCAAAATGAAGTTGGCTGAAGCCGCCGCAGAGCACGTCAAAGCCAGCAAGCGCTTGGCCCTGAAAGTGATTGAAAAATATACAGGCGAAGACCCCGCTCAGCACCGTTGGATGTATGTGGTGCGTGATCGTGGCGCAAAGGTTTATGAGTTGTTGCAACCTCCGTCAGCGCCCGTTTATGAGTCTGTGCATCCCTCACCCATCCTGCCTGAACCGGAAGGTAACAGCGCCACGCCTGTCTCCCCGTCCCCACAGCAGGCCAATGCTGTACCTGAGTACAGAGACGCCGAGGGCAGTGTGGGTGTGGACCCTTCGCTGGCATTACACGCGGCGATTCTGGAGGAGTCCATTCAACTATACGGTGGTGGCGATACTGGATCTGGGGTCGATACCACCGACACGTACTAGGCAATGCGCTTCAGTCGGGGGTGCAATCTGCCCCCGACGTTTCTTAGGTCAGCTGCCAGTGACGTTTGTAACCTCCTGGAGCTGTTGACTCTTTTTGCCCCCTCATCGCAAATCTGACCACGTCAGGTTTTCAGATTCGCAGGTTTTCGCCCCAACCGCCGCCCCGAAATTCTGCGGTCGCCCCACGCTGTCCCGGCGTTTCCTCCCCACTGATTTTCAACACTTTTCCAGCAGCGCAATGCGTTGGATACGCACGCCTGTTTCGCCCCTCAACCAAAACCCTACCAACGGAGAAAATCCATGACAACTGTTCTATTGACACCAGAGTTTGTATTGAATGGCCTAAAGTGCCCTGGCGATGGCAAACGTCGCATAGAGTTCTGTGACAGCCACCCAGAGGTCCGAGGTATGTACATCGAGGTTAATGCCAAAAGCCCCGGTCACGGTATCTATCGGCTGCGCCAAAAGATCGATGGCAAGACCACCCACTTTCTGATCGGAAAAACCAACGCAATCACCTTGGACAGTGCACGGAAAGCCGCCATCGCACTCAAGGCTCAAATCACAGCGGGGGTAAATCCAAAAACAGCATCTGAAAAGACGAAGTATGAAAACTTGACTTTTCAAACCTACTTCGACCTGCATTACTACCCATTCGTAGTCTCTCGGAAGAGATCTCACAGTCGGGACAAGCAGTTGGCTGTCCGGGTGAATAAGGCCCTCGGAAACACTAAGCTTGCAGACATCACCCGGCTTATGCTGACGAATTTCCACTCTGCACTGCTCAACGAGGAAGGGCTTGCACCAGCTAGCTGTGACTTGCACCTCCGCTTCATAAAACATGCCCTGACCCTAGCGTGCGATTGGTCAATGCTGGAGAAGAATGTCGCTTCCAGATTCCCGATGTTCAACGTGGACAATCGCTCCAATGACTTCCTCACGGACGCCGAATTGCAGCGCTTTGTCCAAACTGTCCAGGCAAGTAAAAACAAGGTCATTGCAAATCTGATTCTGTTCATGCTGGCAAGCGGTATGAGGGTTTCTGAGGCTATGGCCATCCGGCATTGCGATGTCAATATGGAGAACCGAACAATCAGTATTCCCGCGAAAAACAACAAGAGTCGTCGCCTGAAGTCAATTCCCCTGAGCGACATGGCAGCCGAGGCAATCCAAAGTCAGGTTTCCAATCGTGGTGCTTCTGAATACGTCTGGGTGAACCCGAAGACAAAGGACCGATACAAAAATATTCATAAGCCGTTCAATGACATGCGTACAAGTGCCGGTTTGCCAACGTTCAAGATCCACGGATTGCGCCGAATCTACGCGACCACCCTTGCAAACCAAGGCACATCGATAAGCGTTATCCAGCAACTGCTCACACACGCATCGCCGATCACCACAGATCGATACATTCGCGTATCCAGCAGCACCCTTCATGCAGCCAGCAATGGAGCTTCGTCAGTGATTCGGGCGGCGATGGCTGCACCTGCCAAACCCTGACGCGTCCGGGTGTCGGTGACGCAGCGCTGGCCCGAGCCGCTGCATGGTGGCCCCAGGTGGCGCGGTTTTTGGGCGGCCATGGCAACCCCCATCCACTGCCCGCTCCGTGGCACCATGGGGCAATTTTGGGGGTGCTGCACGCCGGGGTGAAAAGGGAGGCGATTGTCCTGCGACTTGACACCATTTCTGGTGCTGACTCAAAAGTGGGTCGGGTGTTTTTCGGAATCTGCAAACTGCCTATGTGGGAGTCATCGATTCGTATTGGCTACCGAATGAGAGTCCAAAGGCCACTGCTGGAGTTCGGAGAATGGCTCGGATTTGGAATGAGAGCCAAACGAGGTCTGTCAAACATATTTTTTGAACTTAGCGACATCAACAATTCAATTTTTTTGAATTATGAGTCCTCTGCTCTAACCAACTGAGCTAACGCCCCAACACAGGCGGTGATTGTAGTGGCCCCAATTGGCACCTTAGGGCAGGTAGGAACACATATGTCTATCGCTACTATTTTAATAGCGCGACAATCATATTTCACGAGGGCTAGCAGCGCTTCTTATAAAAACTTTCCGCAAAAAACCACCGGGGCGACATATAAACCCCCAAGTGGGGTATGTATCGAACTACTTGTGGTGGCTCAGCGCATTGCTGACCAGTTTGGACGTGATGTCCACGATCTGGATCATGCGGTCATAGGCCATGCGCGTGGGGCCGATGACGCCCAGCGTGCCCACCACCTTGCCGTCCACCTCGTAGGGGCTGCTGACGATGGACAGGTCTGCAAACGGCACCACCTGGCTTTCGCCACCGATGAAGATTCGCACGCCCTCGGCCTGCCCGGCAATGTCCATCAGGCGCATCAGCTGGGCCTTCTGCTCGAACAGCTCGAAGGCGCGGCGCAGGTGGCCCATGTCGCTGGAGAAGTCGGACACCGACAGCAGGTTGCGTTCACCAGAGATGATGACTTCGTCCTGCGTTTCGGTAATGGCCTCGGAGCTGACGGTGACCGCCGCCTGCATCAGCGTGGCGATCTCGGTGCGCAGCGACTCGACCTCACCCTGCAGGCGCTCGCGCACATTCTCGATGTCCAGGCCCACGTAATGGCTGTTGAGGAAGTTGGCCGCCTCCACCAACTGCGCCTGGGAGTAATCCAGCTCGGTAAAGATGACACGGTTTTGCACGTCACCATCGGGCGACACGATGATCACCAGCAAGCGCCGCTCAGAAAGCCGCAAGAACTCAATGTGGCGAAACACCGAAGTGCGCCGCGGCGCGATGACCACCCCCACAAACTGCGACAGGTTGGACAGCAGGTTGGCCGCGTTGGAGATGACCTTCTGCGGCTGGTCGGGTGCCAGGATGTGCGATCCATACTGGCTGGGTTGCACAGTGAGCATGGTGTCGACAAACAGCCGGTAACCGCGCGCGGTGGGGATGCGGCCCGCCGAGGTGTGCGGGCTGACGATCAGCCCCATATCCTCTAGGTCGGACATGACATTGCGGATGGTGGCCGGCGACAGCTCCAGGCCGGACGCGCGTGACAAGGTTCGACTGCCCACGGGTTGACCATCGGCGATGTAGCGCTCAACCAGAGCTTTCAACAACAACTTGGAACGATCATCGAGCATTGGCACATTTTACGTTCACAGGGTCAAAGCATCAGAGACTTGCAGCATTCCTCTCGCGGATTGCCAATTGCAGCGAAGAATCAACAGATAGCCAACAACGGGCACGCCTTTGTCAATCCGACTCTGCATCGCATTTGCGATCACGATTTCAAAATCACACTTCACCGCCAAACCTTTCAAATACCGCATGGAATGCGCGTAACGACCTGTCGGATTCAATCGGTAGCTTGTTGACTCGTCCACTGCGACGGTACTTTCAAGTGCGTCTAACGATTCAACGGAGAACGCGAGCAATCCACACGGGCTCAGGACCCTTCTCGCCTCGGCAAACAACGCGTCCAGCTTTCCCACATAGACGAATACGTCGGCGGCGGCTACCAGATCGTAGCTTTCCGCCGCTTCATCCTTCATCATTTCCAGCAGGTCCATCTGCACCAGTCGATCGTAGAGATTCAGCGCACCGGCTTTCGCGAGCATTTTTGACGACAGGTCAACACCAACGAGCCGATTCGCCAACGGCGCCACTTCGGCACCCAACAGACCCGTTCCGCATCCCAGGTCCAGTACCGACCATTTCCTGGAATCCGGACGATCAATCCCCCGCAGAAGCGCGACAAGCTGTTCTGGAACCGAGTATTTCAACTCTCGCACCAGGTGGCTTTCGAACTTGTCAGCGTATTCGTCGAAAAGCTGCTCAACATAGGCGGGTGGAGGGCTGTCTGAGACTCGTCCCGAAAGCGCATCGACCAAATGGTTGATCGGGGAATCAGGCTCCAGCCGGACAACCGCCTGAAAGGATGCAATTGCGTCCGGGATGTGGCCCTTCGCAAGAAGGGCGTTCCCCAAACCTTGGTGCGCCAAAATATAGTCCTGTTTCAATATGACAGCCTTGCGATAGCAATCGATGGAGGCATCGAGATTGCCCTGAGCTTCGTGCGTGGCGCCCAGTCGCAGCTGTGTCAGTGGGTCACCGGGTTGTATCTCGGCAGCCTGTTCGAAACAGGCAATGGCGACCGTCAGGGATTTCATCCTTTCATAGGCCAGACCGAGTCCGCTCACTGCCTCGAATGAATCCGGTTGAACCGCCAAGGCGCGCCGGTAGCTCTCAATGGCCGGTTGCAGTTGTCCGGCATCCATCAGCACATTTGCAAGATTGATATGCGCCGCCAACGAGCGAGGCGCTATGGCGAGTGCCTTCTGGTAGCAGTTGACGGCTTGGTCCCAATTGGATGTCCTGGCGTGCAGGTTGGCGATGTCGAACCAGAACTCTGCACGGTCCGGAAAGCAGGCCAGGGCTCTTTCGATACATGCCTGAGCCCTGTCCGTTTCACCGACAACAAGGAGAGCATCGATCAGGCGACGATGCGCCAGTTCAAGCAGCGGGTTGCTGTCAGACGCCTGGCTGAAATGCGCAATCGCGCCGGGGAAATCCTCTTCGAAATGGTGGATGGTTCCAAGGATGTAGTGCGCGTCCGCGTTCCCCGTGTCGATCAAAAGGGCCTGCTGCAAGTGCTGCCTGGCCTCAGGGTATTGCCGTAACTCCGCCAATACAAATCCGAGCCCGATGCAGGCCTCAAGAAAGCGGGCATCGACCGTTAGCGCGCGTCGATAGCAATCGGCCGCCTCAAGGAATCGATCCTGGCTCAAATAGACGTCGCCCTGTCGTTTGATACGAACGCCTTCCGCACGTCGGCGTTGCTTCCCGGGCAGGAAAAGTGATGCAAACCTTTTGATCACACGGCCTCTTCCATGGTTGATTGCAGTGGACACCATCATATGGGCTTGTTGTTTTCCCGTCCCACATCCACGAAGGGCAAACACTCCGGGCTGATTTTTTGACGCCGAAGCCAAGCTGCCTCTAACTCCTGGCGTTTTAGTGATGTAATTTGCGAATGAAGTCCCAATTCCGCCAGGTCGCCTTGATTGGCAAATACCAAGCCGTTTCCTCTGGCGCAACGGGCGCATCGACACGGCAGGCGCTGGAGCGTATCGCCCACTTCCTGATGGACCAGGGCTGCGAGGTGGTGGTGGAAGCCGACACCGCGGCCAATATGGGCCTGACCGACTACCCCACGCTGGACGTGGCCGGCATCGGCGCCGCCTGCGATGTCTGCGTCGTCGTCGGGGGTGACGGCACCATGCTGGGCATTGGCCGCCAGTTGGCCCAATTTGGCGTGCCGTTGATCGGCATCAACCAGGGGCGCCTGGGATTTATTACCGACATCCCGCTGGACCATTTTCAGGCCACGCTGCTGCCCATGCTGGCCGGCATCTATGAGGAAGACCACCGCAGCCTGATGCAGGCGCGGGTCATGCGTGGCGGGCATTGCGTGTTTTCGGCCCTGGCCATGAACGACGTGGTGGTCAACCGGGGCGCCACGGCGGGCATGGTCGAACTGCGGGTGGAGGTGGACGGACACTTCGTGGCCAACCAGCGGGCCGATGGCCTGATCATCGCCACGCCCACGGGCTCCACCGCCTACTCGCTGTCGGCGGGCGGGCCGTTGATGCACCCGTCGATTCCGGGCTGGGTGCTGGTGCCCATCGCCCCCCACACTTTGTCCAATCGGCCGATAGTCCTCGCCAATGTTTCAGAGGTTGCTATTGAATTGGTAGCAGGTCGGGACGCCAGCGCCAACTTCGACATGCAGTCGCTGGCCTCGTTGATGCACGGCGACCGCATTGTGGTGACACGGTCTCAGTACCAGGTACGCTTCCTGCACCCCAAGGGCTGGAGCTATTTCGATACCTTGCGGCAAAAATTACATTGGAATGAAGGGGTGGCTTGAATGAGCCTGAAGCGCATCGTCCTGCGAGACTTTGTCATCGTCAGCGAACTGGAGTTGGATCTGGACAGCGGCTTTACCGTGCTGACCGGCGAGACCGGCGCAGGCAAATCCATCCTGATCGACGCGCTGCAATTGGTCACCGGCGCCCGGGCCGACACCGGTGTGATCCGGGAGGGCGCCAGCCGCACCGAAGTCAGCGCCGAGTTCGACACCCCAGCCGGCGTGCGCGACACGCTGCAGGAGTCCGGCTTTGACGACAGCGACACCCTGCTGCTGCGCCGCACGGTGGACACGGCTGGCAAGAGCCGCGCCTGGATCAATGGCAGCCCCGCCACCGCCCAGCAACTGCGCACCGTGGGTGAGCAGTTGCTCGATATCCATGGACAGCACGCTTGGCAAAGCCTGACCCGGCCCGACGCCGTGCGCGGGCTGCTGGACGCCTATGCCAAGGTCTCCACCGCAACACTGGGCAGCTTGTGGCTGAACTGGCGCCAGGCCCAAGCCACATTGGCGCAGGCCATTGCCGCTCAGGATTCCCTGCAGCGCGAACGTGAGCGCCTGGCCTGGCAGATTGGCGAGGTCGAAAAGCTCAATCCCCTGGCGGACGAGTGGGATGAACTACACACCAGCCACAGCCGTTTGGCCAATGGCCAGGCCTTGTTGGAGGCCGCCCAAGGCGCCCTGCAGTTGCTGGAGGACGACGACCACAATGTCCTGCACCTGTTGAACAGCGCCTTGCAGCAGGTCCAAAACCAGTTGCACTTGGAGGCGGACTTCCAGGAGCCGGTCGATGTGCTCAGCTCCAGCCTGGCCCAGGTGGAAGACACGGTGCGCACCCTGCGCGGCTATTTGCGTCGGACCGAACTGGACCCACAGCGCCTGGCTGAACTAGACGAGCGGCTGTCGCTGTGGGTATCACTGGCTCGACGCTACAAACGCGCACCCGATGAGTTGCCCGCTCTGCTGGCATCGTGGCGGGCCGAGCTGGTTCAGCTGGACGCGGCGTCGGATCTGGAGGGCCTGCAAAACGCCGAGAAGCGGGCACAGGCGGCCTATATGCTGGAGGCCAAGGCCCTGGGCAAGGCGCGGGCCAAGGCAGCCCCGCTGCTGGCCCAATCCATCACCCAGGCCATGCAAGGCCTGGGTATGCAGGGCGGCCAGTTCCAGGTGCAACTGGAGGCCAGTGCACAGCCCATGCAGAGTGGCCTGGAAGACGTTGGTTTTCTGGTGGCCGGGCACGCCGGCAGCACGCCGCGCCCAGTGGGCAAGGTGGCCTCGGGCGGCGAGTTGTCACGCATGGCGCTGGCTATTGCGGTAACGACCAGCCAGTTGGGCACCGCCCAAACCTTGATTTTTGACGAGGTGGATTCCGGTGTGGGCGGCGCCGTGGCCGAGACGGTGGGCCGACTTATGCGCCAGCTGGGCGCGGACCGGCAGGTACTGGCTGTCACGCACCTGCCCCAGGTGGCAGCCTGTGCCGACCACCACCTGGTCGTGGCCAAGCAGATGCATGGCAAGGTCACGCTCAGCACGGTATCCGCCGCAGTGGGCGAACAGCGTGTCGCCGAAATCGCGCGCATGCTGGGTGGCGAAAAACTCTCCAGCACCACCTTGGCGCACGCCAAGGAAATGCTGCAGTCCGGAGTGTGAATCCATGCACGATGCGATGCAACCCATGGAAATTGTGCTGATCACCGGCATGTCGGGCTCGGGCAAATCGGTCGCCCTGCACGCACTGGAAGACGCCGGTTACTACTGCGTGGACAACCTGCCCCCCGAGCTGCTGCTGCCTTTTGTGGAGCTGGAGCAACAGCACCAGGCCACCCGCATCGCCATTGCCATGGATGTGCGCAGCGCCACGTCACTGCCACTGGTACCGCACCAGTTGCAGACGCTGCGCAGCCGCGGTGTCAGCGTCAAGTCGCTGTTTCTGGATGCCAACACCGACACCCTGGTGCGCCGCTATTCCGAGTCGCGGCGCAAGCATCCGCTGTCGCAATCGGAACCCGGACATGCCGAACACGACGCGCGGCGCGCACTGGTCGATGCCATCGAGCTGGAGCGTCAACTGCTGGCCGTGCTGCGCGAAGAGGCGCACGTCATCGACTCCAGCATCATCCGTCCGGCCCAGTTGCAGGGCTATGTCAAGACGCTGATCTCCGCGCCCACCGGCCAATTGACACTGGTCTTTGAGTCGTTTGCGTTCAAGCGCGGGGTGCCGGCGGATGCCGACTACATGTTTGACGTGCGCATGTTGCCCAACCCGCACTACGAACCGACCCTGCGCCACCTGACCGGGCGTGACCAGCCGGTGATCGACTACTTGCAAGCGCAGGAAGAGGTCGATTTGATGCTGCACCACATTGCCCACTTTCTGGAGAACTGGCTGGACGCGCTGGCACGCGACCACCGCAGCTATGTCACCGTTGCCATCGGTTGCACCGGGGGGCAGCACCGGTCGGTCTATCTGGTCGAGCGTCTGGCCCAGCGCTTTGCATCCGAGTGGGTCACGCTCAAGCGGCACCGGGAAATCGACGCGATCTAGCGTGCTACTTATTTGATAGCAACAACTGCATATCTTGCGAGGGCTACAGCCCGATTGACCAGTGTATCAACGCCTCAAATTGGCACTGTGACCTGTAACAGCTTGCGAATCGGTGCCGGCAATCCCGTCTGCGGCCATTCTTCGCCACCCAGCCACCGGCCCGTACCCCGCACGGTGGACCGGTCCGCAACATCCACCCGCCAGGTGTGCAGATACAGGTCTTTGTGGGTCAGCACGTGGGTAAAGACCGGTAGCGCGCGCAGCTTCGCCTGCAACGGCTCGGGTACGGCATCCTTCAAGGACTCTTCACTGTCAAACAACGGCAGGCAGTGCAGCCCGGCCCAGACCCCCGGCGTGGGCCGTTTGTCCAGCCACACCGCACCATCGTCACACTGCGCCCATAGCAACCAGATGGACTGGCTGCTGCGCTTGAGCGTGCGGGTGCGTACCGGGTAACGTTGCGGGTCCCCCGCGGCGCCCGCCACACAATCCATACGCACCGGGCAGGCGGTGCAATCCGGTCTTTTGGGCAAACACACGGTTGCGCCCAGATCCATCATGCCCTGGGTGTAGCGCGCCATGGCACCGGGCGCGGTTTTGCCGGCTGGCAGCAGCTGCGTGGCGGCGTCCCACAAGGCCCGCACATGGACACCCTGCGCCAGGTCGGCATCAAACCCCAGCACACGCGTAACGACCCGCTTCACATTGGCGTCCAGGATGGCCACTCGCTCGCCAAAGCACAGTGAGGCGACGGCCGCCGCCGTGGATCGTCCGATGCCGGGCAGGGTTTCCAGTTGCTCTGCGGTAGCGGGAAACGCACCACCGTGGCGCTCCATGATGTGCTGCGCACAGCGGTGCAGATTGCGCGCCCGGCTGTAGTAACCCAAGCCGCTCCACAGGCCCAGAACATCGTCCAGGCTGGCCGAGGCCAGTGCAGACACGTCGGGGAAGCGTTCCAGAAAGCGGGCAAAGTAGCCGCGCACGGTCACCACCTGGGTCTGTTGCAGCATGATTTCGGACAGCCACACGCGGTAGGGGTCCTGGGTGTTTTGCCATGGCAGGTCATTGCGCCCGTGGGCCGCCTGCCAAGCGACCACCCGCCTGGCGAAGGCACCCGGTGCCCCCGATGGCCCGCGGTCCAACGGCGTGGTCAAGCGACGGCGATATCGATGTCGATCGGCGTACCGGCGGGCCTATGGGAGGCGATCAGGTAGTCGGTCAGTTCAATCAATTTGAGCTCAATCTGGCTCAGCGCGGCTTCCTGCTGGTCCACGTCCTGGATACGGTCTTCCAGTCCGCCCGCAGCCTGCTGGATGCGGTCTATGGCTTCAATACGGCGGCTGAAGTTGCGCCGGCGCTCGCGCAGTTGCGCATCGAGCTGGGCGGCTGCCGACTTGCTCCACAACTCCACATCCCCCAACGCCGTTTCGTGAATTCCCCGCAAGCGCGTGGACAACGCACGCACCAGCCGGTCTGCAAACTCGGGCTGTGCCAGCTTGAACGCATTGCCAATGCCCAGGTACTGCACGTGGCTGCGTTCCACCATGTCCAGGTCGGTCAGGTACTGGGCCATTTGCGGCTCGGTGGGCGCCTGCAGGGAAAATCCGTGCTCGCCGTTGAGCTGGCGGAAAGATGCCGCCAACATGGACTGAATCTCGCCACACAGTGTTTGAACCCTCTGCAAATTGGCCCGTAAACGGTCAAAGGTCTCACCATAGGCCCGCTTGACACCCAGCTTCAGTCCTTTTTGCAGCAGGGTTGCCGTCAGTTGCGCCATTTCCTTCTTCAAGGCCGTCGAGCCCAGAATACCAAACACTTCGCGCAGCAACTTCAGGTGCACCGACCGCACGGCGTGGATTTTGGCTCCGCCCAGATCGAACTCGGCCTGTTCCTGCGAGATGCGCGTACGCATGTGCTTGATGACTGCCGCGTTCTTGCCCTGCAGTCCCTTGAGCTCCATCATCTGCTCGGTCAGGTCACGTTTGCGGATATTGATGACGCGGCCGGTTTCAGCGCGCAAATCGGTGATGCCGGACGCCATGGCTTCGCTCAGAATGCGCTGGCGCTTGCCCATCATGCCGCGCCCCAGCGCATCTTCCAGCACCGGCAGGCAGCTGCGCTGCAGCAGTTCGTCGTCGTCGGTGACCTTGGCCACCAGACCCTTTTGGGCCGACACGGCAATCACGCGGTCTTGTGGAATGCCCAGTATTTCTGCGGTACTGATCTTCTGGCGGTCAATCTGCGCCTGGATCTGGGCGGGCGAGCTAAGGTCGTCCCACAGCGTGTCGATCTTGTTCAGGACTACCAGCCGCGAATCGGTATCACCCGACTCGGTGATCAGGTGCTCGCGCCAAATCGAGAGGTCGGACTTGGTGACACCGGTATCGGCGCCCAGAATGAAAACGACGGCATGGGCCTGCGGGATCAGGCTGACCGTCAACTCAGGCTCGGCACCGATCGCGTTCAGACCGGGCGTGTCCAAAATGACCAGCCCTTGCTTGAGCAAAGGGTGGGCGATATTGATCAGGGCATGGCGCCACTTGGGCACTTCCACCATGCCCTGGGCATCAAGCAAGGGGTTGTCGTCGGGCGCCTGGTTGTGCCAGAAGCCCAGCGCGCGCGCCTCGTCTTGCGTCACTTTGCGGGTCTCAGCCACTTTCTCCAGGGCAGACGCCAACTGTTGCGGATTGTTCACATCCAGATCAATCCGCGTCCATTTTTCGGGCACCATGCGCCACTCCATGAGCGCCTGGGGCTGCAACCGGGTCTCGATGGGCAACAAACGCAGGCACGGGGGCACGTCGGCGTCGTAGCCCATCTCGGTCGGGCACATCGTGGTGCGGCCCGCGCTGGCCGGCATGATGCGACGGCCATAGCCGGCGAAGAACACCGCGTTGATCATCTCGGATTTGCCGCGTGAAAACTCCGCAACAAATGCCACCATTACCTTGTCAGACCGTACCTGCGTACCCAGACGCCGCAAACGCTCGTCCACCGCTGCGTCCAGCAGCTCGTTGTCCTTCATCCACTCGGCAAGCAACTTCAGCCGCAGGCCGAACTCCCGCCGCCACGTGCCAAGCTGGTCAAACTGTTCGTTAAATGAAGTAGTCAAGTGTCCCCCCGTCTAGCCGCTCAATATAGCACTGCGGTCCGCCAAGCCACTCAGGGTTTTTGGCACTTGGCACAGAAAAAAGTAGCGCGCTGCCCCTGGCGGATCGTCCGAACCGGTGTCTCGCACACCTTGCATTCCATTCCGCCGCGCCCGTAGACCATGGCATCGAGCTGAAAATGTCCCGCTTCGCCGTCCGCGTTGGAGAAGTTTTGCAGCGTACTGCCGCCGCGCTGCACGGCACGCGCCAGCACATCGCGAATCGCCTGGTGCAGCCGCTTGACCCGCGGCCGGCTCAGGCGCGCGGCCGGCGTCGTGGGACGAATGCCCGCCAGGAACAGGACCTCGGAGGCGTAGATGTTTCCAACCCCCACGACGACGTCGCCTGCCAGCAACACCTGCTTGATCGGAGCCTTGCGCTGGCTCAGCCCCTGATGGAACTGTTGTGGATCGAATCCGGCATCCAGCGGCTCCATTCCAAGCTTGCCGAGCAGCTTTTGCGCCACAGCATCCTCCTCGCCAGACACCAGGACCACGGCACCAAAACGCCGGGGGTCATTCAGCCGCAAGACACCCTGGGTGGTGCGCAGGTCAAAATGGTCATGCTTGCCGGGCTCCGGTGGTTGCTGCGAAAACGACAGGCTGCCCGACATGCCCAGATGCAGCAAAAGCAGGCCTTGGTCCAAATCGATCAGCAGGTATTTGCCCCGTCGGCGCACCCCCAGCACATAGCGGCCCGGCAAGGCTTCGGGATCACCGTGCAAGGGCCAACGCAAGGGCTTGCCCAGGCGAACGCCCTGAATCTGCGCACCGGCAATGCGGCTGGCAAAACTCAGGCGGGTCACTTCAACTTCGGGTAATTCTGGCATGGTGCGGGGGCTCTCCGGCTTGGATTATTATGGTCTGATGACACGAATCCCACGCCTTCTTCTTTTGACCCTGGCCGCGGCATGCGTTGGCGGCTCGGCGCTGGGGGCTCCACCCAAGACGGATGGTCCAGTCAATTCCAGCCTGGACGGTGAATTGTTCTACCAGTTGCTGGTCAGTGAAATGACGGCGCAGGGTGGAGACAACGATTCGGCGTACGCCTTTATGCTCGATGCCGCGCGCAAAGCCAATTCACCGCGGCTTTACGAGCGCGCGGTCGAGCTCGCGTTGCAGGGACGCAGTGGCGAGTCCGCCCTGGAGGCCGCGCAGGCATGGGCTCGCGCATTCCCGTCGTCTCGCGAAGCCAATCGCTACCAACTCCAGATTCTGTTGGGCTTGAACCGGCTTGCCGAGACCCAGGAGCCACTGAAACGCGAGTTGGCAGCGCTGGCCCCAGCCGAACGGATCTCGGCCATCAGCCAGCTCCCACGCTACTTTGCCCGAACGGCCGACAAGAAGCTTTCGGCAACAGTGGTCGAAAAGATCCTGCTCACGGAGTTGGTCAATCGCACGACGGGTGCGGCAGCCTGGGCGGCGGTCGGCACGATGCGCATGCAGGCGCAGGACATGGATGGCGCCACGGATGCAGCCCGACGCGGCGTTGCGCTGAACGCGGACGCGGAAGAACCCGTTTTGTTGGCTATCGCACTACTGGAGTACAAAATCCCGCAGGCGGCAGCCATCGTCCACCGCTACCTGGCCGGAAAGCCGACTCCTGACCTGCGCATGGCCTATGCGCGCCATGAAATCAATGCACAGCGGTACGCAGAAGCCTACAAACAGATGCAACTGCTGACCACCGAGAAACCGGATTTTCCGGAAGCCTGGCTGTTGCGTGGTTCGCTGGAGCTGCAGGACTCCAAACTGGCCGCTGCCGAGTCTTCACTCAAAGCCTATATTGCCTTGAATCCGCCCCCCCCGGCCGATGCAGGCCAACCCGCCACCATGGGACGCGGTCTGGTTCAGGCCTACTTGTTGTTGGCACAGGTGGCCGAGCAAGGGCAAAGGCTCGATGAAGCCAAGGCCTATTTGAACCAGATCGACAGCCCCAGGGACGCGCTGCGCATTCAAAGGCGCTACGCCGCGATTCTGGCCCGAGAGGGGAAAGTGGATGAAGCCCGCGCAGCCATCCGTGGCGTGCCGGAGCTGCAGTCTTCTGACGCACTGGACAAAATCAATGCCGAGGTGCAAATCCTGCGTGAAAGCCGCCAGTATGCTGCGGCCTATCAGGTACTGACGGATGCCGCAGGCCGCTATCCGGATGACATAGACGTGGTGTACGACCTGGCCATGATGGCCGAACGCCTGGGCAAGACAGACGAAATGGAAGGCCTGTTGCGCCAGGTCATGGACGCCAAACCCGACTACCACCACGCCTACAACGCCCTGGGATACTCGCTGGCGGATCGCAACATCCGCCTGGCGGAGGCGCGCGCGCTCATCAATCGCGCATTGACGTATGCGCCCGACGACCCATTCATTGCCGACAGCCTCGCCTGGGTCGAGTTCCGCTCCGGCAACGCGGCCGAGGCCCTGCGCTTGTTGAAGAACGCCTTCCAGGCCCGCCCGGACGCAGAAATTGCCGCCCACCTCGGTGAAGTACTGTGGACGGTCGGTGAGCGCGACCAGGCCAGTGCGATCTGGAAAGAAGGCGTGGGTCTGAATCCGCAAAACGAAACCCTGCGCGAGACCATGCGGCGTCTGCGTGGCACGCCGTGAACGCCTGCTATCGTTCCTGTCTGCGGCTGGCCCTGGCATTAGCTATTGTTTTCATAGCGGGATGTGCAAGCTATACGAGGGCTAGAGACCCGAATGCCGAACACTCCGCGCATTGGCAGGGCCGCCTGTCACTCAAGGTCGATAGCACCCCGGTGCAGGCGTTCTCGGCAGATTTTGACCTGCAAGGCGATGCCGTGGCCGGCAGCCTGTCGTTCTTCAGTCCATTGGGCAGCACACTGGCACGGCTGCAATGGGGCACGGATGGCGCGCAGTTGCAAACGACGGGCGAACCACAGCGCTTTGAATCGCTGGATGCCCTGACACGCCACACGACCGGGGCTGTGCTGCCAGTGGCGAGCCTGTTTGAATGGCTCCAGGGCCGTTCACCACCCACGCCCGGCTGGGACGTGGATTTGCGTGCGTTACCGGACGGGCGCCTCACGGCCCAACGGGTGGAGCCAGAAACGCCGGCCCTGCTCAAGATCATTCTTGAGCGCTGAGCACACCGGATAATCTGCGCATGCAGTCGCTCTACGACGTTCCCGCCCCCGCCAAGCTCAACCTGTTCTTGCACATCACCGGTCGCCGCGCGGACGGCTACCATCTGCTGCAGTCGGTGTTCATGCTAATTGACTGGTGCGACACGCTGCACTTCAACGTGCGCGCCGACGGCCAGATCAGCCGCGAAGACCTCAGTTGGGCGCTGCCCGCCGACGACCTGGTGGTGCGGGCCGCCCGCTTGCTGCAGCACAGCACCCAATGTCCCTTGGGCGTGCACATCGGTGTTGCCAAAACCATCCCAGCGCAAGCAGGTATGGGCGGTGGATCGTCCGACGCCGCGTCCACCCTGCTGGCACTGAACCGCCTTTGGAAGCTGAACCTGCCGCTGCAAACCCTGGCCCGCATGGGCCTGTCTCTGGGCGCAGACGTGCCTTTTTTCCTGGGCGGACAGCACGCCTGGGTTGAAGGCATTGGAGAAAAACTCACGCCCATTGCATTGCCCCAGGAACGCTTTGTGGTGGTCAAACCAGACGCGGGACTGCAAACCCAGCTAATTTTTTCAGACCCCGCGTTGAAGCGGGACTCAGAAACTGCTATAATTTCAGGCTTCGCTGCAGACGCACACGGTTCCCTATTTAGTTATGGCCGTAACGACTTGCAGGCCGTTGCCCAGAGGTTGTGTCCCGGTGTAACCCAAGCCCTTGAGTGGCTGACATCGCAGGGGCTCAATGGCCGGATGACGGGCTCTGGAAGCGCGGTGTTTGCGCAACTGCTGCATGGTATTGATGTGTCGAGTGCGCCAGGCGCCTGGCAGGTCAGGTTGTGCAGCAACTTGGATGTTCATCCTCTGGTGGATTGGGCAACCAGCGATAGGAAAATGACGGTTTAGGGGTGGGCAGCTTTTAGCTGTCAACCTGTGTAGGGGAGTCGCCAAGTTGGTTAAGGCACTGGATTTTGATTCCAGCATGCGAAGGTTCGAGTCCTTCTTCCCCTGCCAAATCTGTTGACCGGGACTGATCCGGTCACAGCGCGCAACGTACAGGCATAAACCTACTCTACTCGCTGGAACCCGCATGCAGGCTTCACCTCCCCCCGATTTCATGGTTTTTACCGGCAATGCCAACCCGGGCATGGCCGCAGACATTGCACGCCACCTTGGCATTTCTCTCGGTGCGGCAACCGTCGGTCGCTTCTCCGATGGCGAAGTCACGGTAGAGATCAACCAGAACGTGCGGGCCCGCGACGTCTTTGTGGTGCAGAGCACCTGCGCGCCCACCAACGAAAACCTGATGGAACTGCTGATCATGGTGGACGCACTCAAGCGTGCATCGGCTGAGCGTATCAGCGCCGTGATCCCGTACTTTGGCTACGCCCGCCAGGACCGCCGCCCGCGGTCCACCCGCGTGCCGATTACGGCCAAGGTGGTGGCCAACATGCTGCAGGCCGTGGGCGTGGCCCGCGTGCTGACCATGGACTTGCATGCCGACCAGATCCAGGGCTTTTTCGACATCCCGGTGGACAACATTTATGCATCCCCGGTGCTGCTGGGCGATCTGCGCCAGAAGAATTACGAAGACCTGATCGTGGTCTCGCCCGACGTGGGTGGTGTGGTGCGTGCCCGTGCGCTGGCCAAGCAACTCGGCTGCGATCTGGCCATCATCGACAAGCGCCGCCCCAAGGCCAATGTGTCCGAGGTGATGCACGTCATTGGTGAAATCGAAGGCCGCAACTGCGTCATCATGGACGACATGATTGACACCGCTGGCACGCTGGTGAAGGCTGCCGAGGTGCTCAAGGAGCGCGGTGCCAAGAAGGTGTATGCCTATTGCACCCACCCCATTTTTTCCGGCCCCGCCATCGAGCGTATCGCCAATGGTGGTGCTCTGGACGAGGTCGTGGTGACCAATACCATTCCCCTCAGCGCAGCCGCTGCGGGATGCCAAAAAATTCGCCAACTCTCCGTGGCACCGCTGATTGCTGAAACGATTCAGCGCATCGCCAAGGGAGAGTCGGTCATGAGTTTGTTCTCGGATCAGGAAAACCTTTTTTAAGGTTTCTATAAAACCTTCAAAAGGTTGATCGGAACAAAAAGCAAGCGCCGCTGCACAGGGCAGTGATTCAGCGCTTTTGTTAAACCGGAGTCGCACTGGTCGCGGTGGACTCCTTCAGGAGTAATAGTATGAAATTTGTCGCTTTTGAGCGCGCCAAGCAGGGCACGGGTGCGAGCCGCCGTCTCCGCAATTCGGGTCGCACACCCGGTATCGTCTACGGTGGCGAGGGTGAACCCCTTGTGATCGAACTGGACCACAACGCCTTGTGGCACGCCATCAAGAAGGAAGCCTTCCACGCCTCCGTTCTGGACATGGAACTGGCTGGCAAGGAAAGCAAGGTCTTGCTGCGCAACGTGCAAATGCACCCCTTCAAGCAATTGATCCTGCACATTGACTTCCAGCGCGTGGATGCCAATACCAAGATGCACATGAAGGTGCCATTGCACTTCAAGGGCCAGGAAGAGTCTTCCGCGTTCAAGGTCGACCATTGCCTGATCACCCACGTGCTCAACGAAATCAATATCACCTGCCTGCCCGCCGATCTGCCCGAGTTCATCGAAGTAGACCTGACCGGCCTGAAGAAGGGCACGTCCTTCCACCTGAGCGACGTCAAGTTGCCCAATGGCGTGAAGGCTGTGGTCAAGGGCCGTGAGAATCCGGTTCTGGTGTCCGTGGTGACGTCTGCTGCTGAAGCGTCTGCCGAAGCCACTGCAGAAGCCGCTGCTGCTGCTCCCGCCGCCAAGGGTGGCAAGGCCGCTCCCGCTGCCAAGGCTCCTGCTGCTGCAAAAGCACCTGCTGCAAAAAAATAATCAGTGCATGAACTGATTCACAGCGCAAGCTGTGTCGACGGCCCACTTCGGTGGGCCGTTGTCGTTTGGAGAGCTATTAAACTGCCCTACCATTCACGACATCCCCATTTCGTCCGTTATCCATGATCAAACTGTTTGTCGGCCTGGGAAACCCCGGCCCGGAATACGAAGCCACCCGGCACAACGCGGGCTTCTGGTGGGTCGACGCACTGGCCCGCGAACTCAAGACGGGACTGTCCATGGACAAGGGCTACCACGGCATGGTGGCCCGCACCACCGTGCACGGCAACGCCGTCTGGCTGTTGCAACCACAAACCTTCATGAACCTGTCGGGCAAGTCCGTTGCATCGCTGGCGCGCTTCTTCAAGATTGCGCCGCAGGAAATCCTCGTGGCCCACGACGAGCTCGACATCGCCCCCGGTCAGGTCAAGCTCAAGTTTGGCGGCAGCCACGCCGGGCACAACGGCTTGCGCGACATCCATGCCCAGCTGGGCAGCGGTGACTACTGGCGCCTGCGCCTGGGTGTGGGGCACCCCGGCAACAAAGACGACGTCGTCAACTGGGTGCTCAAGAAACCCTCGCTGGACCACCGCATCGCCATTGACCAGTGCATAGACCGCTCGCTGAAGGCGCTGCCGGCCTTCCTGGCAGGCGACATGGAAAAAGCCACCCTGCTGGTGCACACCAGCAAACCGCCCAGAGCCCATACGCCGGCACCACCGCGCGCACCCCAGGAACCACAAGGCACACCATGAAACACACCACATCATTGGCTGCAGTTTTTATAGCATGCTGCGTCGTGTCAACGGGGGCTCAGAGCCAGAAGGTCTACCGCTGCGGCGACACCTACAGCCAAAAACCGTGTGCCGATGCGGTGGTGGTCGACGTCAGCGACCCGCGCAGCCCGGCGCAAAAGGCCAAGGCCGACGCCGAGACACGCCGGGAATTGGCTGCCGCCAATGCGATGGAGAAAGCGCGTCTCAAGGAAGAGGCGCAGATGCGATCGGACCGCGCCAAACAGACCCCTCCGCAAGCGAAAAAGACCGCCTCTCCGGCACAAAACGCTGCCGCAGCTGCGAACGCATCCCACTCGGGTGTTGCACCGAAACAGGCGCCAAAGAGCCATACCAAAAAGAAGAAAGAGCCCGAATTTTTCACCGCACGCAGCGCCGCGTCAACACCCAAAGCACCCGCCAGCAGCACCCGATAGCACCGCGTTGATTCGCCAAACCGAGATGCTTGGTTTATAGTGATTTAACTGCTGCCCCACTTTGCCGACCATGCCGGCAGTGGGCTGCGGCCATTCGCATGCATCGGGTACCACCATGACAGACGCATTTGACCGGGAAGTTTACGACGGGCAGGAGCTTGTTTTCCAGTGGGGCGACCTGGGGGACTCCGCCTATGTGATCGAAGAAGGTTGCGTGGAAGTTCTTACCGGTGTGGGACCCGAGTTGCGGCGCATTGCCATCCTGACCGAAGGCGCCATGTTTGGCGAAGTGGCACTGCTCGACCGGCAACCGCGCACCGCTTCGGTTCGCGCCCTGGTGCCCACCCGCCTGATCCGCATCGACCGCAGCCATGTGGAAGAGTTGCTGCTGCGTTCAGACTCCGTCATCCAGTACCTGATGCAACTGTTGCTGGCGCGCTTTCGCAGCACACACGATGCTGCTGGCCTGCAACTGCGCCAGGGCAGTGCAAACACCTCCGGTTCGACGGAGTCCGTCGACCTGCACAAAGCTGCCGTTCGCACCTTGTCGCTGGCGCAGGATCTGTCAGACGCCATTGATCGCCAGCAACTGGAACTCTTCTACCAGCCCCTGATCGCCTTTGACCAGCTCGCAGTGGTGGGCTATGAGGCACTGATCCGCTGGCACCACCCCACCCTGGGGTTGATCAGCCCCATCGAATTCATCCCCCTGGCAGAAAAGACCGGCCTGATCCACCGTATCGGCCAGTGGGTGCTGCACAGAGCGGTCGCCGACTGGGCCGGGTTGCGTCCCTTTTGCGTCACCGACGCAGGCCATCCACCCTTTGTCAGCATCAATCTGTCGGCACCGGAACTGGCTGGCGGTGACATCGTCGCAGCCGTCGAGGAATGCCTGAACCTGCACCAGATGCCGCCGCAGGAGTTGCGCATCGAGCTGACGGAAACCATCATCATCCAGAACATGGCTGCGGTAGCAGCGTCGCTGCACGCGCTGCGTGCCTTGGGCATTGGTATTGCGCTGGATGACTTTGGTACCGGTTACGCAGGGCTGGACTACCTGCAGTCCCTGCCATTCACCTGCCTGAAGATCGACAAGACCTTTGTCCAACAGATCGGCCAATCTGATCGCAGCCGGCACATCATCAAGGCCGCGCTGGAATTGGCCCGGTCCATCGGATTGAGCACCATCGCGGAGGGCATTGAAACCGCAGACATTGGCACGCAGTTGGCGGCAATGGGATGCAGCCACGCCCAGGGCTACCACTACGGCAAACCCATGCCCAAGCAGCAAATGGGTGCGTGGGCCTTGCAACACCGGGCCACCCAAGCTGCGCATCTGGTCCGCCAGGCGGCGCTCAGTCCTTCGTAGCCGAAACCAACTGCAGACGGCGGTATTTCGACCACAGGGTTTCCCGGTCTTCGACAAACTGGGGGTTCACCGGAATGCAGGATACCGGGCACACCTGCACACACTGGGGCTCATCAAAATGGCCCACACACTCGGTGCACTTGGCGGGATCGATTTCATAGATCTCGGTCCCCATGAAGATGGCCTCATTGGGACACTCGGGCTCGCACACATCGCAATTGATGCACTCGTCGGTAATGATCAATGCCATGGTGACGCTTCAGACCTCATCGGGTTTGACGATCACCACCGGAACGGCACTGGCGTGCAGCACTTCGTTGGACACCGAGCCCAGCATGGCGCTGCGCAGCGCACTGTTGCCGCGCGCGCCCATGACGATCAGGTCGCAGGCGAAGCGTTCCGCAATATCCACAATGGTGTGGGCCGGGTCGCCCTTGGCCACTTCACATTCATACACCACACCCGCCGCATCGAGCAGGGCCTGGGCCGACTGCAGCGTGTGCAAACCGGCCTCTTCGGCGACACGGTTGATCACCTCGGGGTCGTGCGCCACCAGCAGTTCATACAGGGTGGCAGGCTCCTGTACATTGGCCAGCACCGCATCCGCACGCAGGCCGGCCAGCACCATGCGGATGGCAAAGCGCACCGCCTCCAGAGACAATTCCGATCCGTCCACTGGCAGCAAGATTTTCATAATATTCCTAAAGAGGTTTGAGCTTTTCCATCAGCCGTGCGTGCACGGTTGGCGCCACAAACTGGGCCACGTCCCCCTTGAGGGTCGCAATCTCACGCACCAGCGTACTGGAAATGTGCTGGTAGCGCGCGTCCGGTGTCAAAAACACTGTCTCTACATCCGGTGCCAGGGCACGGTTCATGCCGGCGAGCTGGTTTTCAAAGTCAAAATCGGTCACCGAGCGCACGCCCCGCAACATGGCCTTGGCGCCATGGTTGACAGCAAAATCACGCACCAGACCGGTAAACGACTCAACCCGAACATTGGGGTATTGGCCAACAGCTTCGTGCACGGTGTCCAGCCGCTCCTGCAGGCTGAACATCGTCTTTTTGTGGTGGGCCGCGGCCACGGCCACGATCACGGTGCCAAACAGCCCTGCCGCACGGCGGATCAGGTCCTGGTGGCCCAGGGTAATGGGGTCAAAGGTGCCGGGGTAGACGGCGATCACGGGGGTGGACATCAACAAAGGCTCCGGGGCCAGAGAGCCCTGCGTGCTGTCAATTATGCCCCCAGCGCCTCGCCCGAACCGGTTGCCTTGTGCAACACATGCGCATGCACGGCACCGGCCTTGAGGTGGCGGTACACCACCAGGCCCATCGGTTCCAGCATGGCGTCGGTCCAAGCCTTGGGGGCTTCCAGGTAGATGGACCCGTTGGCTGCCAGCGCACGGGCCGCTGCCACCAGTGCCGCTTCATACAAATCCGCATCAAACGGTGGATCGAGAAAGATCACGTGGTAACTGGCTGGGGCCAGCTGGCGCAGTGTGGCCACGCCTTCGCCACGCACAATATTCAACTTCCGGGCTGCCAATGGCTGCGGCACCTCCAGCGCCAGCAACTGGGCGTGCACGCGCTGCAGTTGCGCGACCAGGGCACTGTCGTGCTCAACCAGCAACACCTCGGCCGCGCCGCGTGACGCGGCCTCAAAGCCCAGTGCACCGGTGCCGGCAAAGGCGTCGACGCAACGCAAACCGCCCAGGTCCTGGCCCAGCCAGTTGAACAGCGTCTCGCGCACGCGGTCCGGCGTGGGCCGCAGACCCGGCCGGTCCGCGACTTTGAGCTTGATGCGCTTCCACTGCCCGCCAATCAGGCGGATCTCGCCGGGTTGGCGATTGTGGACCGGTGTTCGCGCAGGTTTGGCGGCCGCCTTGGGCGCGCGGCTGGGACTTTTGGACAGGGGCTTGCTGGGTTTCTTCATACCCCAAGCTTACCGGACTGCAGGGGCAGCGCCAGGGTGTCACCTTCCGACTGCCAGACCATGCGCGCCAGCCACGGCCCGACATCCCTGGGCAGGAGCGGTCGGGAGTACAAATAGCCCTGCAGTTCTCCACATCCGGCATCCCGCGCGGCACCTGCCTGGGCCAGGGTTTCCACGCCCTCGGCGACGACATGCAGATGCAGGGCGTCGGCGAGCTGGCATATGGCACGCACCACCGCAACGGCATCGGGGGACGGCAACGGATCAATCAGACCGCGGTCAATCTTGACGGTATGCAGGCGCAAACTGCGCAGCATATTGAGGGACGAAAAACCCGTTCCAAAGTCATCCATGGCGACGTGTACGCCCATGGCACGCAGTTGCTCGACTTGCAGTTTGGTTTGCTCCAGGTTTTGCACGGCGGAGCTTTCGGTGATTTCCAGTGTCAGGAACTGCGCCGCCACACCGCTGCTGTGCAGAATTTCCGCCACCAGTTCGGGAAAGCGCGGGTCCAGCAGTTGCAACGGCGAGACATTCACCGCCACTGGCACACAGCGGCCATACTGTTTCTGCCAGACCGCAATTTGCAGGCAGGCCTGTTTCAACAACGCGGCACCCAAGCTGCCAATCAAGCCCGTGCGCTCCGCGGCGGCAATGAATTCAAGCGGGCTGACCGGCCCGACGCCGGGCCGATTCCAGCGGGCCAGGGCTTCAAAGCTGGTCAGCTGACCGGTGTGCGCATGGACCTTGGGCTGGTACACCAGCTGAAACTCGGACCGCTCCAACCCGGAGCGCAGGGCCTGCTCGTGCTCCAGTGTATTGCTGGCACCGCGCTCGAACGCCTTTGCCGCCAATTGATGGGATGTCCCTGGCGTGCGCTTGGCCACGTGCAGCGCCGCATTCGCCGCGCGCAACAAGGATTCGGCATCGCGAGCGCTGCTGGGGTACAAAGCAATACCCATCGACGCGTCCAGAAAGAACTCCTGGCCCGACACCCACATCGGCTTGGCCATCAGCTGGCGAACCCGCGTTACCAGCGCCACAGCGGTGTCGCCGTTGGCATTGGCTGGCGATACCAGCGCAAATTCGTCGCCCGCCAGCCGCATGACCTCACAGTCTGCATCCAGCGTGGTGCGCAGGGCCTGTCCCACCGCCCGCAGAACCTCGTCCCCCATGGAGTGGCCGTGGGCTTCATTGAACAGTTTGAAGCGGTCAATGTTCATCAGCACCAGTACAAAGCGGTCCGCGGCATCCGTCGGGCCGCAACGCGCGCGCAGGCTGGCTATCATCGCAGCGCGGTTCGGCAATCCGGTCAACTCATCGACCATGGCCTGACGCAACAAGGCCTGGGTGGCCTTGTGGCGATCACTCTCATCGGAAATGAGGACCTGCACCGCCGGCGCTCCATCCCACTCGGTCGAAAAATAGTGGAAGCGCAGCCACAGAGGTGTGCCATCCCCGCGGTACCGCAATGCCTCGTAACTGGCGTCATCCTGCTGCCCATGCTGGATGTCACTCAGGATCCTGCCGACCGTGGCGCGCTCTTCCTTGGGAATGGTCCGCGCAACCGTGACCACCTGCAACTGATCCAGGGTCTCTACCCCATAAATGGCCAGGCAGGCCGGGTTCGCATACACGATGCTGCTGTCGCCCAGGCTGATCATGATGCCCTGGTGGGACCGCTCGGTCAGCTGCTCAAAACGCCTTTGCAACTTGCGCGTCGCCAGGGTCCCGCGATCCAGCGCGGCGTACAGCAGCACCAGGCCCAGCATCATCCGCAACAGAGCGCCCAGGGTCGCCAGCAAGGCGGCGCCCGCATCTTCGTAGACCACGTAAATGAACTGGATCAAGCCCAGCAAAACCAGCAGGGGCCCCACCAGTTTTTCGGAGCTGAAACGCGTGGCGCCAGCGTTCCAGAGCCAGTAGGTGCAGACAATACCCAGCAAGGTGTTGACGGTTCCCATGCTGGCCTGGCCCATCCGCGGGCCACCGAACCCGATCGCGGCGGCATTGACCAGCGCCAGCACGAGAAAAGTGGTCCACCCCCCAATTTTGGGAACCTCGCGATGCGCCAGATCGGCGGCACCCTGCAGCAGCAGGGTCGAGTACGCCGCTGCAACCACCATCAACACATAGTTGCCCAGCGCGTCCACGGCGGGACTGCCCTGCGATTTCACCAGGTAGGTCAGAGGAACCAGCAGCTGGATCAGATTGGCCCAGCCAACATAGCGCGTGAACGTCTGCGTCGGGTCACGGCGCCACACCAGTACCAACGCACAGCCCATGACCAGGCTGACGGCGGCATTGATGACCATGACGTAATTCATCGATAGGAACACTGAAGACGGACTCCCGCATTGTGGGGCGGGTCTCTCCAGCTTTTCCCCGTCAAAGGCAGGGATTTACCCTAGGGCCCCAGGAAATGGCAGCTATGGGGCGCCGGCCACTGGAAGGCCGGACTGGCCGTAAGGAGAACAGCGGCAGGTGTTTCATAGAATGCTGTCATTCCCAGAACGCAACACATGTTCAGTTTTTTCAAAAAGAAACCCCCTCCTGCCCCGGCCGCCACGCCCACCACCGCACCTCCACCCTTGGTTGCACCGCCGTCTGGCGGTTCGCTCATTGGCAGCGCGCTGGTCACGCCGATCGACATCCCGGTCCCCAGCGCCACGCCACCCGAGCGGCAGAAGTGGATCGACAAGCTCAAGGCCAGCCTGGGCAAGACCGCCAGCGGCATCTCCACGGTGTTTGGCGGATCCGTCATCGACGAGGCCCTGTACGAGAGCCTGGAAGACGCGCTGCTGATGGCCGACGCCGGCGTACCTGCCACCCAATACCTGCTGACCGAGCTGCGCCGCAAGGTCAAGGACAGCGGCGTGACCCACCCAGTGGCGCTGAAAAACATCCTGACCCAGCTGCTGACCGACCTGCTGCAGCCCCTGCAAAAGCCGCTGGTCATTGGCGAACACAAGCCCACCGTCATCATGGTGGCCGGCGTCAATGGCGCGGGCAAGACCACTTCGATCGGCAAGCTGACCCGGCATTTGTCCGAGCATGGTGCCAGCGTGCTGCTGGCCGCGGCCGACACCTTCCGCGCCGCCGCGCGCGAACAGTTGAGCGTCTGGGCCGACCGCAACCTGGTGGAGATCATCAGCCAGGAGGGGGGCGACCCCGCTGCCGTGAGCTTTGACGCCGTGGCCGCCGGCAAGGCCCGCGGCAAGGACGTGGTGCTGGTCGACACCGCCGGGCGCCTGCCCACGCAGCTGCACCTGATGGAAGAGCTGAAAAAGATCCAGCGCGTGATCCAGAAGGCCGACCCCACGGCCCCCCACGAGGTGCTGCTGGTCATTGACGGCAACACCGGCCAGAACGCGCTGATGCAAGTGCGCGCTTTTGACGACGCGCTGGGCCTCACCGGCCTGATCATCACCAAACTGGACGGCACGGCGAAGGGTGGCGTGCTGGCCGCGATTGCGCGGGAGCGGCCGGTACCGGTCTATTTCATCGGCGTCGGCGAGAAGCTTGAAGAGCTGGAAACCTTCAACGCACGCGAATTCGCGCAGGCCCTCCTCGGATAACACTGTCCCACAGGCGAAATCGGCGCCAGTTTTTTGCGGCTATCCTTCGCGCATAACGAAGGAGTCACTGCATGAAGAAGATTCTGGGCACTGTGCTCGCCCTGGTCCTGCTAGCCGCCGCCTACCTGCTGCTGTGGCCGGTCCCCATCCGGCCGGTCGCTTTCACCTTGCCCACGGCACCCGGCTACGCCGGCGTGCATGCCGTCAACACCAAGCTGGCAAACCTGCAGCTCATCGACCTGCACGGTGAAGTCGGCCCCGAGCACATCGCCTTCGGTCCGGATGGCAAGCTCTACACCACGGTGGCCAGCGGCAACATCCTGCGCATGGCCGCCGACGGCTCGGACCAGACGGTATTCACCAACACCGGCGGGCGCGTGCTGGGCTTTGACTTTGACGCCAGCGGCAACCTGATTGCGGCCGACGCCATCAAGGGCCTGCTCTCCATCGCGCCCGACGGCAAGACCACCACGGTGCTGACCGACAGCGTCAACGGCGACCCCATCCGCTATGCCGACGCCGTGGTCGTGGCCAAGAGCGGCAAGATGTATTTCAGCGATGCCTCCACCCGCTTTGCGCCCAAGGACTGGGGTGGCACCTTTGAGGCCAGTGTGCTGGACATCATCGAAGGCGCTTCCACCGGCCGCATCCTGGAATACGACCCCGCCACCAAGGGTACGCGCGTGCTGGCGCATGGCCTGAGCTTTGCCAACGGCGTGGCGCTCTCTGCCGATGAGCAGACCCTGTTCGTCAACGAGACCGGCAAGTTCCGCCTGTGGAAGATTGCCGTGACCGCCAGCAACCTGAATGTGGCGCAAAACAGCCCACAGGCCACGGTGCTGATGGACAACCTGCCCGGCTACCCCGACAACCTGATGCGCGGCCTGGACGGCAAGATCTGGCTGGGCTTTGCCAAGCCGCGCAACCCCAAGGCCGATGCCATGGCCGACAAGCCCTGGCTGCGCCGCCTGAGTTTGCGTCTGCCGCGCGCCTTGTGGCCGATACCGCCGTCCTACGGCCACGTGATCGCCTTCACCGAAGACGGTAAAGTTGTGGCCGATCTACAGGACCCTAGCGGCACCTACCCCGAGACCACCGCCATCACCGAAACCCGGGACCGCCTCTACGTGCAAAGCCTGCATGCCCACGGCCTGGGCTGGTTGCCCAAACCATGACACAAGCCAACACCATGTCCTCCCGTAGAGCCTTTCTCGTCTCCACGACCGCCGCTGGCATCGCAGTGGCGACCACCACTGCATGTCAGGAGGTACCCACCATGGACCGTCAACTCGTCTTTGCATCGCTGGACCAGGCACTGCGTGAACTCGACCGCCTGGCCCAGGCGTCAACATTGAAGTCGACCGCGGCGTGGACCCTGCCCCAGACCCTGGTCCATTGTGCCCAGAGCATCGAGTACTCGCTGACGGGCTTTCCACAGCCCAAGTCGCCGCTGTTCCAGGCCACTGCGGGGGCCCTGGCGTTCAAGGCCTTTGCCTGGCGCGGGCGCATGCGCCACGACCTGGCGGAGCCCATTCCCGGCGCGCCCGCACTGGCCGCCGACACTGCAGTGGCAGCGGCCATGGCCCGGCTACGCCAGGCGGTTGTGGACTTTCACCAGACCACCCAGCCGCTTCGCCCCCATTTCGCCTATGGTGAATTGAGCAAGGCCGAATACGAACAGGCCCACGCCATGCACCTGGCCAACCATTTCTCGGCGTTCGATATCCAGGGTTGAGCGACCTCCGGCCATCGGGGACAATCGGGGGCTATGACCTCCTTACTCCCCCGCATCGAACTCGAATCCGCCCCCAACCCGACGGCCGCCGTCATCTGGCTGCATGGCCTGGGCGCCGACGGCAATGACTTTGCCGGCCTGGTGCCCGAGCTGGACCTCAATGGTTGCCCGCCCATCCGCTTTGTCTTTCCCCACGCGCCCAGCATTGCGGTCACCCTGAACGGTGGCTATGTCATGCCGGCCTGGTACGACATCCTGGGCCTGAACCTGGTGGACCGCCAGGACGCGGCGGGCATCCAGAAGTCCGAGCGCGCCATCACCGCGTTGATCGAGCATGAAGTGGCCCGCGGCATTCCCTATGAACGCATCGTGCTGGCCGGTTTCAGCCAGGGCTGTGCCATGGCCCTGCACACCGGGCTGCGCCTGCCGCACCGCCTGGCCGGCATCATGGCGCTGTCGGGCTACCTGCCGCTGGCCGACCGCTTTGCCACCGAGCGCATGCAGGCCAATGCACACACGCCCATCTTCATGGCGCATGGAACGCAAGACCCTGTCGTGGTGCTGGCACGCGGCGAGAACTCGCGCGACGCCCTGGCCGCCATGGGCCACCCGGTACAGTGGCACACCTACCCCATGCAGCATGCCGTGCACCCCCGCGAAATTGCCGATATCGCCGCCTTTTTGAAGCAGGTCCTGGGAGCGTCTGCCCGTGGTGAGTGAGCGACCCGCAGCACGTAACCTGACCCTGGGAATCGACTTCGGCACCTCCAACTCGGCCGCCGCGCTGATTGGTGCCGACGGCCAGATGTACACCATCGCACTCGATGGTGCGCGTTCGGAGATGCCAACCGCCCTGTTCTTCGCCAGCGAAACCCACACCGTGCTATATGGCTCCGAGGCCATGCAGGCCTACCTGGCCGGCACCGAGGGGCGTTTGCTGCGCTCGCTCAAGAGCCTGCTGGGCAGCCGCCTGATGGACGAGTACACGGCCGTCAATGGCCAGAGCATCCGCTTCTTTGACATCGTGGTGCTGTTCTTCAAGGAACTCAAGCGCCGCTGCGAAGCCCAGGTCGGCCAACCCCTGACCCGCGCCATGCTGGGCCGCCCGGTGCATTTTGTCGACGACAGCGCGGAGCGCGACGCCCTGGCGCAAGAAACGCTGGGCCGCGCGGCGCAAGAAGCTGGCTTCACCGAGATCGCCTTCCAACTCGAACCCATCGCCGCTGCACTGGACTATGAGCAGCGCGTGGACAAAGAGACGACTGCGCTGGTGGTGGACATTGGCGGCGGCACGTCGGACTTCACCGTCATCCGCCTGAACCCGGCACGCAGCGCCATGTGCGACCGCACGGCCGACATCCTGGCCACCACCGGCGTGCATATCGGCGGTACCGACTTTGACCGCCTGCTGGACCTGTCCACCGTGATGCCGCTGCTGGGCTACCGCCATATCGGCACCGGCGGCCGCCCGGTACCCAACAGCGTGTTCTTTGATCTGACCACCTGGCATTTGATCCACCAGGCCTACACCCGCAAAGCCATGCACTTTGCCAAAGAGCTGTGGACCGACTACACCGACCAGACCCTGCACGCGCGCCTGATGGACGCGCTGGAGGGCCAGCACGGCCACCGCATGCTGGCCGGCGTGGAGGCCGCCAAGATTGCCTGCTCCATCAGTGGCAACGACGCGCTGGTCGATCTGGACTTTTTGGGCCATGGCCCCAGCGAACACTTGGGCGCCACCGTGACCGTGCCCGTCATGGCCGACACCTTGCAGCAAGCGCTGGCCCAGGTAGTGCAGTGCGCGCAGCTGTGCGTGCAGCGCTCGGGCTTGCCCAGCGTGGACGCCGTCTACTTGACCGGCGGCTCGTCCGCCCTGCGCCCACTGATGGAGGCCCTGCGCACCGCCATGCCCGACGCCACCGTGGTCGAGGGCAACCGCTTTGGCGGTGTGGCGGCCGGGCTGGCCTATGCCGGGGCGACGATGGGCGAGCCGGGGGTCTAGCCTGGAAAACAATTTGCTATTATTTATGTAGCGCTATGTGTATATTCCACGAGGGCTATAGCATCAATCAGCGTGTATTCTCCTCAAGATTCACGCAATAAACCCATATTGGGTATTTACCAGCCATTGACCCCGGTTATGACACGTAGGCGTGCATTCATTGGTTTCATCTGCTGAAACAACTTACGCTCCTGTTCAAATTTGGACACGGGCGAACATGCAGCATGTGATGGTCATTGGGGGAGGCGTTGTCGGTCTGACAACCGCCTGGTCTTTGCTGGAGGCCGGGTTCGAGGTCAGCCTGGTGGAACGGGAATCGGCGCTCGCGCAGGGCGCCAGCCGCGCCAACGGCGGGCAGCTCAGCTACCGCTATGTGTCGCCGCTGGCGGACACCGGGGTTCCGTTGAAGGCGCTGCGCTGGCTGCTGGAACCGGACGGGCCCCTGCGCTTCAAGCCCGAATGGAGTCTGCACCAGTGGCGCTGGCTGGCCTCATTTCTCAGCAATTGCCGGGGCTCGGTGAACCGCCGCACCACGCAGCGGCTGCTGGCACTGGGCGCGTTCAGCCAGGCGTCGTTTTCAGGACTGTATGCCCGCGCCGAGCTTGAAGGGGTGGCGCTGCGCACACCCGGCAAGCTGGTCATCTACCGCAACGCCGGGGAGTTCGCGACCGTGGCGTCCCGCTTGCGCGGCGACCCCCATAACGTGGAACAGGTTCTGGACTACCAGGAGTGCCTGCGCATCGAACCCGCGTTGGCCCACAGCCCGGTTCCCTTGGCCGGCGGTGTGTTCACTGCGGGCGAGGCGGTTGCTGATTGTTATGCCCTGTCTTTGCAGCTGGCCGAGCGCTTGCGCGCGCACTCCCACTTCAGGGGCTTCGTACAGGCACAGGCACAGGGCTTTGTGATCCGGGGCGATCGGGCCGTGGCCCTGCGCACCGACCAGGGTGAGCGGGACGCGCATGCGTTTGTAGTCGCTGCCGGCCTGCAAAGCCGCACGCTGGCGCTGACTGCGGGCATCCACCTGCCGATCTACCCGCTGAAGGGCTACAGCCTGACCGCACCCATAGGACCGGAGCACAAGCCGCCGGTGGTCAGTGTGACCGACATCGAGAAGAAAATTCTCTACGCCCAGATCGGCAACGAACTGCGCGTCGCCGCCATGGCCGACCTGGTGGGCGAAGACACCCGCATAGACCCGGCCCGCATGGCCTCACTGTACCGCTCGGTCCAGGCGACCTTTCCCCAGGCCGCTGACTACGATTCGGCGGAAGAGTGGGCAGGGCTGCGTCCGGCGACGCCTTCGGGTGCGCCCATTCTGGGTGCCACCCCGGTGTCGGGTCTGTGGCTCAACGTGGGCCACGGCGCACTGGGCTTCACCATGTCCTTTGGCTCGGCACGCATCGTGGCCGACCTGATTGCAGGACGCCCAAGCCCTCTGAGCCTGGACGGACTGCAACTCCGCGGATAAAAAAAACCCGCCTGGTTTGCACCGGGCGGGTCCTGAAAACCTTTGAGAGAAAGCGCAAGCCCTGCGCAGGGTTCGACTCTTTAGAAGTCGTACTTCATGGCCAGCGTCAATGTCCGCCCAAACGGATCAGCCACGCGTGGATCCCAACCGGCACCTGCCACGTCATCCACGTCATGGTGCGTGAACGGAGGCTTCACATCCAGCAGGTTGCGAATGCCCACGGTGATGGATGCATTCTTGAAGCCCTTGTAGGTCGCGCTGAGCCCGAATGTGGTGTAGCTGTCCACATCGGTGTTGGCGGTCGCGGGCATCGTGGCGCGGTTGCTAAGGTCCTGGTCCTGGTAGCCGGACTTGTAGGTTCCGGTCAACGTGCTGCTCCAGGGTCCCTCGTTCCAGGTCAGGCTGGTGGTGAACTTGTTGCGCAGATACAGGGTACGGGTGCCGAAAGTCCCCACGTATTCGACCATGGGCAGATTCTCCAGCGGAGACTCCATGTGGCTCAGCATGTGCGTGCCGTTGATGGCCGCAATCCACTTGCTGCCCATCGCATCGAAGGCACCGCTGGCGCCCCAATCGATACCCTTGGTGGAGCTGCCGGCCGCGTTGACCCAGCCCGCCTTGACCAGCGAGACGTTGCCGCTGGCGTCGCGCACGAAGCGATCCGTGAAGAGACTGTAGTTGTTGCGCAGATCGCCAATGGTCAGGGTGCGAATGCGGTCGGACAGGTCCACGCGCCAGTAATCGGCATACACCGTCACCGCGCTGGCGGGTGCCCAGACAAAGCCCAGGGTGCCTTGTTTCGACTTCTCCGGCTTCAAATCAGGGTTGCCGCTGCTGGTGTAATTCACCTGGATGTCGCATTGGGTGGGGTCGACCGGGCAACGAACCGGGTCCGACCACTTGGTGACATCCAATTGCGGTGCATTGTTGATCTGCTGCTGCTGGAACGAGGGAGCCTTGAAGCCCGAATTGACCGAGCCGCGCATCAGGAAGGATTCAACAGGCTGGTAACGAAAGGCAATCTTGGGATTGGTGGTCGTACCGAAGCCTTCGTACTTGTCGGTACGCAAAGCCAGTTGCAGCTCCAGGCCCTTGGTCACCGGCACGGCCAGCTCACCATACACCGCCTGGATGTTGCGGGACACTAGCGGCACACCGGTGTTGCCGGGGCACAGCAGCACGTCGGACGCCACGGTCGTCAGCAGCGTGCTGACGCAGGTGATGGCCGCGGTCGGGTCCCCGGTCGTGTTGGCGAACTCGTAGGTTTCCTTGCGCAAATCAAATCCGACGGCGAAGCCCAGCGGGCCCGCGGGCAGGTTCATCCACTCGCCCGACAACGATCCATCCATCTGGGTCAGAGCGGTCTTGCCACCCATGACACGGCCACGCGCCTTGGTGGACTCGATGAGTGCCATCGCCTCTGGTGTCTGGGTTTGTCCCGGCAACACCCAGGGGTTGATGATGCCGGTCTTCAAAGCCGCATTGAGCTTGGTCGAGTAGGCATAGCCGTCGTACAGATCGGAATAGGCCTCGGCCGTGGCGGTGGACAGGCCCAATTTGTAGTCGTATTTGCCGACCACGCCGTCCAGCGCCAGCAGCAGACGGCCATTCGTGGAAATGTTGTCAATGACCCGGTTACCCCAGTCCTGCATCCGCATCCGGTAGGCAATGGGTTTGGTCGGATCGAAATCCAGAACCCCATAGTTCTTCAGGTTCAGGTAGTACGGACCGTTCACGGGATAGAAGTTGCTGCCAATGGCCGCATTGGTCGACGCACTGGTGCTGAACTGGGTGGGCGTCAACTCGGACCGCACACCGGTTCGCGACCCTGTCAGTTCCACAGTGGCGGTGTGGTTCTCCGCCAGCTTCATGCTGCCGCGCATGACGAGGTTGGTCGCCTCCTTGGGCGCGGCCAGCATGTACTGGCTGCCGTAGTCCGTGTTGCACAGGTACCGTCCGCTGGCGATATTGCCTGCCCGGGTTGCCGCCGAAGCTGTCGGCGTGGTCCACAGCGCGGGCTGGAACTGAACGCCCTCGGTCACCGCATCGCACTGGTTCTGCATGCTCAGCAGGTTGATACGGGTGTATTTGGTCGCATCCGTGGTACCCACGCGGGACCCCGCGGTACCCATTGCAGTACCGCTGGCGGTGATGACGTTGGCAAAGGGTGAACTGCTGGAGTTGGGCGACAGGCCCAAGGCCGGGTTGAAGCCATTGGCCCAGTCGCGGTCCGATCCGCGCAGTATGTCGTTGCGCTGGACTGCCAGGCTGGCCATCACATTGAACCCGTCTTTTTCCAGCGTGCCTTTTCCGGCTGTCACCGACACCTGACGGGTTGAGCCCGCGGCGGACTGGAATGGCCGGGAACCATCAAGCCCTATAGACACGCCTTCGTAGTCTTTCTTCAGGATGAAGTTGATCACCCCACCAATGGCGTCTGTTCCGTAGATCGCAGAAGCGCCGTCCTTGAGAATTTCAACCCGCTGGATGGCCGCAAAGGGGATGGCATCGATATCGACACTGCCGCCACTCATGCCATGGGTACTGATGCGCCGCCCATTGAGGAGCACCAGGGTGCTGCCCGGCCCGAATCCACGCAGATTGGCGTTGGACGAACCGCCGGTCAACCGGTCCGTGTCACCCCCAAACACGTTGTTGTTCGATACGGCATTGTCCGCACCGGAGGCGTTGCCGGACAATTGGTTCAGCATTTGCTGTACCGAGCCAATCCCGCGCTTGACCATGTCGTCCGAGGTCAAAATTTCAATCGGCAGGGCACCTTCCGACTGAATCCGTTTGATGCTGGAGCCCGTGATCTCGACACGCCCCAAGGACTGGCTTGCAGGCGGCGTTTGGGCCAACCCCACCAGATGGGTACTCAATCCCAGCAGCGCCAGGCTTAGTGGCAACTTCTTCATGTTCACAGTAAAGCTCCTTTGATTGCAAATAGACGGGTGACATTCATTCAGGAAAAACAATCGCCGCGCTGGAGACGGCACTGTCTGCATGTTGACGCAGAAAAGTATTGCAAACCATAGGTAAAGATCCGAAATGTCGTTTTGATGCAATGAATGCTTGCTTGGAAAGCATAACTTGCTGGAATACGTTGCTTCCACTCTGTGGCGGGATTCGGGGCAGCGCGTGCGCCCGGGGCGACACAATGTAGTGAAAATGGCGCCATGCATCTGACACCAGACGACACACTTCGCGACGGCTCCGGTTGGCTGGCATGGGCCCGCGTTGCGGGGCTGACCTGCCTTCTGGCACTGGCGGGCTGCGCATCGGTGCAGCACGACCGCCCCCTTCCAACCACGGTCATCGCGGCATTGCAAAAGGCCGACATGACGGACGCGGTGCTGGGCCTGGTGGCCTACCCTCTGACCGACCCCGCGCGCGGATTGCGGCTGAACCCGGACCGGCCCCAACAACCCGGATCGACGATGAAGTTGGTCACCACCATCGTGGCTCTGGAGCGCCTGGGCACGAATGCGCGGGGCCGCACCGACCTGCTGGCCAGCGACAAGCCCGAATCCGGTGTCATCAAGGGCCCGTTGTACCTGCGGGGTGGTGCGGATACCGACCTGGACTGGGGTGCGCTGTGGGGCATGCTGCGCCAATTGCGGGAGCAAGGCGTCACCCACATCCAGGGTGGCCTGGTCGTGGACCGCAGCCTCTTCCAGCCGCCCCGCATGGATGTCGGCATGGCACCGTTTGATGAGTCACCAGAGTTCCAGTACAACGTGATCCCGGATGCCTTGAACCTCAACACCAGCCTGCTGGGGTTTGTGGTGCAGTCGGACGATACAACCCTGTCGGTGCGGACCAGCCCGGTGCTGCACGATCTGGTCGTCGACACCCGCGCACTGGTGCTCAATGACAACGCCTGCCCGCAATGGGAGAGCACCTGGGTGGTGCCTGAACAGCAAATGGCCCAGGGCACCCCGCACCTGCGTTTCCAGGGCGCGTTTCCACGCAATTGCACCCAGCAACTCGATCTCAACCTAGTCGATCGCCAGTGGGTGACCACCACGGTGGTGCGCCAGATCTGGAGCCAGCTCGGAGGCCAGATCAGTGGCCCGGACGTGGAGGGACCGACCCCGGCGCCGGCGGTGATTCTGGCCAGCCACCAGGGCCGACCGTTCGCCGAAGTGGCACGCGGCATGATGAAGCGCTCCGACAACCCGTTGACCCGGCTGACCTACCTGCGGCTGGGCGCCAAGGCGGCCACCGAGGGCGAGCCCACACTGGGCGCTGCGGCACGCACGGTTCATGCGTGGTTTGAGGCCAAAGGCATCCCCGCCAAGGGTCTGGTGATGGACAACGGCTCCGGCCTGTCACGCAGCGAGCGCATCACGGCACAGCAAATGGCAGCGGTTCTGGCCACGGCCTACACGGGCCCCTACGCGCCCGAACTGCTGAGCAGCTTGCCGGTCGCCGGCGTCGATGGCACGCTTTGGCGCCGCTTCAAAGGCACAGCGGTCCAGGGGCGGGCACGCCTGAAAACCGGAACCCTGCGCAATGTCGTCGCCCTGGCCGGTTATGTGCGTGACCAGCAGGACCGGATGTGGGTGGTGGTGGTCCTGCTGAACCACGACGATGCATCCAAGAAAGGGAGCCCTGTTCTGGACAGCGTGGTGGAGTGGGTCGCCAGCCAGCAATGACCTTGGACTATTTTGTGCCTCTAGCCCTCGTAAAATCTACGTAGTATGCTATGCAATTAATAGCAATCCACCGCTCGATCTGGCGAAACGCGGCGCTGGCGCTGTGCCTCTGGGCTTCGTCCTACAGCGCCCTCGCCTTGCAAAACGCGCAGGCCGATCTGGCATGGGAACAGATTCGCCCCGGATTGCTCTACGCCCGCCAGGATATTCCCATGGAAGGATCGGACACGGTGCACCGGCTGCACTGGTTGCGGCTAAATCTGACGCAGCCGGATCTGCACCTTGCCTTGACGCCCCCAGCGTGCGCCGGACTGCGCATGACAGCACTGGACCGGGAGCCCATTGTTGCCAGCCTGAATGCCTCGTTTTTCACCACAGAATTTTTCACGCTGGGGCACACGGTGTCGAACGGAACGCTGTGGACCGGAAACTACCGCACGATGGAGAGCCCATTGGTGGCCTGCACAGCGAACCGCCAGTGCGAGGTGTTGCACCAGGCTCCCTCGCGGGTCGCTCCGGAGTGGAAGCACGCCGCCGGGGGCGTGTATTCCCTGGTGCAGTCCGGCGCCCCCCGCACTGCGGCAGACGATGTGCACTGCGGAAAATTTTGCACGACCCCACACCCCCGCTCGGCCGTTGGCCTGGACTCCAGCCGGCAGACCATGGTGTGGGTCGCGGCCGAAGGGCGCCAGCAGGCGGTCACCGGTATGCCTTTGGCGGAGTTGGCCCTGCAGATGGCACTGCAGGGGGTGGCAGATGCCATCAATTTTGACGGTGGTGGCAGCACAGCCCTGCACGTCGATGCTCAGGCGCGCACCAGCCGTCCCGACAACGAACCACAAGCCAGACCGGTTGCCAATGCGTGGATCGTCAGCACCCGGCCCGACATGGACTGGGCCGCGGTGTGCCAGCCCCAACAGGAACCCGGCAGTAACTACTGACGCGCGCCCAGCCCCGGCGCTTCCAGAACGCGGCGGCACTGTGGCGGCAGTTTCGCCAGGGTCAGGGGTGGTGGCGGTGCGGCGGGCGGTTTGGGAAGCAGCGCTTCATCCGTAAACCACCATTCGAGGGTGGCATCGCATCCATCCCCCTCCGGGGTCGGGTCCTGTGGACTGCACTTGTCTGCACCCGGCGGGCACAACAGGCGCACATGGAAGTGGTAGTCGTGCCCGTGTTCCGGGCGGATTTTGCGCAGCCAGGACTCTCCTTTGGCGCTTCGGCACAGCGTGCGCTTGATCGCGGCATTGACGAAGATGCGTTGCACTTGCGGGTCCATGGCAGCCGAGCGCAGCACCGCTTGGTGCCCGGGTGTCCATGTGGCGGGGTCGGTGTCGAGCCGGTCCGCACGCACCACGGTAAGTGAAGACTCCTCTTCGCGCTCGGCCCGCGACAGGCGTTGCGGGGGCATGGGTCTGAGCCAGATGTCGGCGTCCAGCCCCAACTGATGCGAGGCGTGGCCCGTCAGCATGGGGCCACCGCGCGGTTGTGCCATGTCGCCCACCAGAATGCCGGGCCAGCCACTGGCCTGCGCCGCAGCCGGTGCAAAGCGCTCCAAAAAGCGGATGAGCTCCGGGTGACCCCAGTTGCGGTTGCGCGATGGCCGCATGGCCTGCCACTGTGGCCCGTCGCTCGCCAATGCCTGGGCACCGGCAAGGCAGCCTCTGGAATAGAACCCGATGGGCTCGGGCTCCAGCGCCGCCGCGTCGATGGCCCGCCCAAACAGGGCCTTGGCCGGTGTGCTGGCATCCACCGGGCTGGACAACGGTGGCAGGGGCTGGGGTGCCAATGTGCCTTTGTCCTGTGCCCAACAATGGCCCAGATACAGCGACACCAACAGGGCGCCGGCTTTGAGGAGGATTGGCATGGCACGCATACGGTTTACTGCACGGCGGGACCCAGCAATTGCAAAGTACCCGCATCGGCGTCCATTTCCACACCCAACCCCACGGGAATCGTGAACTTGCGTTTAATGTGGCCGATCATCGCACCGCGAAACACCGGTACGTTGAGCGGCAGGAAGTAGTCGTCAAAAACCTCGTCCAGGGTCAGCGTGCCGAACTTTCCTTCGCCCGGCTCACACTTGGTGAACTTTCCAATGACGACTCCGGCCAGACCGTCCAGCGCACCACACAGGCGCAAGGTCGACAGCATCCGGTCGACGCGGTAGATGTACTCGTTGATTTCTTCCAGGAACAGCACGCCACCACGGCAGTCGGGCATGTAGGGCGACCCTGCCAGAGAAGCCAGCACCGACAGGTTGCCACCCACCAGGCGGCCACGGGCCTTGCCCGGGCGTAACGTCATGATGCGGTCCTGTGTCTGCACCAGATGGTCGCCACGCTCGCCAGTCGGGTTGCGCAACAGCGGCGCTTGCGCCTGCATGACCATGGCCTTGAAGTGCGACACGCTGAAATCGTTCCACTCCGACTCGGCCACCGGGCAATGGAAGGTCACCAGCCCGGTCTGGCGCTGAATGCCATTGACCAGGGCCGTCAGGTCCGAGAAACCGCCAAAGAACTTCGGCTTGGCGCGTATCAGCGCATAGTCCAGCTTGTCGATGATCCGGTTGCAGCCGGAACCACCGGTCACTGCAATGAGACCCGCGACCGCATCGTCTGCAAAAAACGTGTTGATGTCACTGGCCCGCTGGGCATCCGTTCCGGCAAAGTGCCCATAGCGTGCGCGCACATGGGGTCCGACCTTGACCTTGAAACCCAGCGCCTGCAAGGCCTCGATGGCGATCTGCAGGGGCTCGCGCTCATAGGTTGCATTGGCAGGGCTGACCAAGCCCAGTGTGTCGCCGGGTCGCAACCGCGGCGCCAGCACAGTGGGCCACGCCGCACCCGCAGCAGCGCTCCCCATGGTCGCTGCGCCCAGCGACAGGGACTGAACAAACTGGCGTCGTTGTACGGTCATGGGCAATGCATCCCGCTACAGCACGCGGGGAAGGTCACGGCGCACCACATCCCGGTCGCCCAAATCAAAGTGCCACCACTCCGAGTCGATGCCATGGAAGCCGGCATGGCGCATGGCCGCGCGCAACCAGCCGCGGTTGACAAGCTGCTCCGGCGTCAGCACCCCCGCGGCCAAGTGTTCCGCTTCGCGATCGGGATGAGAAACCAGGGTCATCTCATCAAAGGCAGACCCCATGTCCAGCTCCTGGCCTGTGTCGTCCAGCAGGGTCACGTCCAGCGCCATGCCGAAGGAGTGAATCGAGCCGCGCTCCGGGTGCGCCAGGTACATGGACTGTGGCGTGTTTTCCAGCTCCCGGTACAGTTGCTCCTGCACCCGCTGCGGGCGCAGGGCATCCAGCACGCGGATGCGGGTTCCGGGTTTGTGGGCTGCCACCCACCGGGCGGCCTGCTCCAGGGCCAGCGCGGCCTCTACCCGCAGGTAGGCGCAGTCAATGCCCTGGTACAGCACCCGCTCCAAGAAGTTGTTGCGGGTGGTGTAGCGCAAATCCACGTCAATGGCAGCCAGGTCCCGGAGCGCCATGAACTGGGAGTGGCCTGGAATGTCTTCACACGCGATCATGCTGGCCTCGTGTGACACGGTTTACACGCCGACCGTGGCCAGACTGGCACGCGCCGTCTCGCCCAGGAACTTGACCAGGCGGCGGGCCGACTGCGCCGGGGGTGAGCTGACCGCCGTTAACAAATAGAGCTGCACCGGCACACTGGGCTCCAGCGCCCGCACACGAACCCGTGTGTGGTCGGCAGCGGCCGCCGTGAAGGGGTCCACCACCGTCATGCCGGCACCGGCCTCCACCAGGGACCGTGCCAATTGGTAGGTCTGTACCGTGATGCGACTCTGGGGGTGGAGATCCTCTGACTCAAAGGCCCCCATCACCAGGTTACCCAACGGATCACCTTCCGCAATGGCAATCAAGGGCGTGTGGATATCGGCGACCTTCAATGCCCCGCCCACAGCACCTTCAGGGCTGTTCAAGGGACACAGCGCCATCATCATTCCGGCAGCAAGGGGTTCGGCAACGATGCCGGGATAGCACGGGTCGTGCAGCGACAAGGCCAGATCGGCCTCATTCAACAACAGCGCGCTGATGATCTCGCGCGTGTGGTGCGTGGCCAGTGTGCAGCGTGCATTCGGGTAGGCAGCACACCACTGCGCGATGGCCGATGGCAGGACCGAGATTCCGAGCGCGGGTGTGGATACCAGGCGCAACAGTTCAAACTCGCCGGTGCGCAGGTTGGATGCCAGCCGGCGAATGGAGACCAGGTCCTTGTTGAGTTTATCGATCTCCAGGCGCAGCCGCTGCGCCTCGGGGGTCGGGTACAGCTTGCCCCGCACCCGGTTGAACAACGGCAACCCCAGTTGCAGTTCGCAATGCTGCAAGACCTTGGTCACCGCCGGCTGCGATATATGCAATATCTGCGCGGCTCCCGTGATGGTTCCGGCCTGCATGATGGCGTGAAAAACCTCAATATGTCGCAGCCGCATGAAACCCCGTCAATGAAAAAACAGATAGGCAACCCAAACGGATGCCACCACGCCAGCCAGGTCTGCCAGCAGCCCGTAACCGATGGCGTAACGGGCCCGCTTGATGCCCACCGAACCAAAGTACAGCGCAATGATATAGAAGGTGGTGTCGGTCGCGCCTTGCAACACACAGGCGAGCCGGCCGACAAATGAATCGGCGCCGTAAGTCTGCATGGCGTCGAGCATCATGGCGCGGGCACCGCTGCCGCTGACAGGCTTCATCAGGGCCGTGGGCAAGGCAGGGGTGAAGTCGGTGTTCCAGCCCAGTTGCGAAAAAGTCCAGGTGAACCCGCTCACCACGAATGACAACACACCGGAGTTGCGCAGCACGCTGATCGCCACCAGCATGCCCACCAAATACGGAATGATGGTCAACGAGGTTTGGATGCCCCCTTTGGCGCCATCGATGAAGGCATCAAACACATTGACCTTTTTCCTCAGCGCTCCGATCAGAAAGGCTGCAATGATGCCTGCCAGCACCAGGTTGCTGGCCACCTTGGAAAAGAGTTCAATCTCGGTGCGGCTCATGAAGTTCACCAGGTACCACACCATGCCGCCAATGGCGGCCGTGATGCCGCCCACCCAGCCCACGATGACGCGGTCCAGCAGGTTGATGCGCTGCCGGATAGCCACGCTCACCAACGCAACCAGCGTCGCCACGTAGGTGGCAATCAGGATGGGGAGGAACACATCCGAGGGGTCCTTGGCCCCCAGGATGGCGCGCTGGGCAATGATGGACAGCGGAATGAGGGTCAGGCCGGATGTCTGCAGCACCAGAAACATGATCTGGGCGTCGCTGGCCTCCTCCTTGTTCGGATTGAGACTTTGCAGACTGTCCATGGCCTTGAGGCCAAACGGCGTGGCGGCATTGTCCAGGCCCAGAAAATTGGCAGAAAAATTCATCACCATGTGGCCCGATGCCGGATGGTCCTTGGGCACGCCCGGAAAAATGCGGGAGAAGAAAGGCGCTATCAGTTTGGCCACAAATTCGATGGCCCCGGCCTTCTCGCCAATATTGAGCAGCCCCAGCCACAGCGTCATGACCCCGGCCAGTGGCAACGCGATGTCCATCACGGCCACTTTGGCGGAGCTGAAGGTGCCATCAATGATGCGTTTGAAAACCTCCACATCCCCCATGAACAGCCATTGCGCCAGCGCGGCTGCAAAGCCCACCAGGAAGAAGCCTGACCAGATGTAGGAAAGTGCCATAACTGCGCCTACCAGCGGGCGGTATAGGGTTGGCGGGTGCCGACAAGAGGCTTGGTCAGGACCATGCCGTGCTCGGTGGTCGCTACATCCAGCAATGCGGCGATTTCGGCGTCAGGCCGGCCATCGTATTTTTGGGGCCGGTAGCGCATCTGGAAGCTGATCAGGCTGTCCTGCGTCAGGACATCCCACTCGCCGCTGCGGGACGTGTTGTAGCCAAAGTCGGCCAGCTTGTCCTGGAACCATTTCGCATCCGGGAGTTGGAATTCGTACAGCGGCCGCTTGGCCGCCACCATGGCGGTATCCGGCCAGGCAATCAGCCCCTCGTCGGCCAGCCGCTTCCACGGGAACAGCGGGCCAGGGTCCTGCTTGCGCCCCGGCGCAATGTCGCTGTGGCCAATGATGCGATCCGGCTTGATCTGGTGGCGCGCCACGATTTCCTTGCACAGCGCGATCACTTCATCCAGTTGTTCGGGCCGAAAGGGGCTGTAGCGGATCGACCCGTCGGCCGCCGTGACGGGCCCCGCATTCACGATTTCAATGCCGATGGAACTGGCATTGAGGTTGCTGAATCCCTTCCAGTAGCTCGGCCCCGCGTGCCAGGCCCGGTGGTTTTCGTCCACCAGCCGGTAGGTGATCACCGGCTCATCGCGCACCAGGTAGTGGCTGGACACCGGACGGTTGGAGGGCTTGGTCAGCGTCTGCAAGGCACTCTCGAAGTTCCCCACCGTGTAATGCAGGACGAGAAACTGGGCCCGGCTGTCCTGGTTCTCCGAGGTGTAACTGGTGTCGATGCGAACGCCCGAGGCGCAGGCGCTCAACAACAGCACTGCCACGGCGCACAGGCAACCGGTGGCGCGGCGCCTGAGGACTTGCATGGGGCTAGAAAGACCAGAATCCATAACGGTGAGCATCCAGTGGGCAAATATCGTTCCAGCTTACTACGTGCAACGGCGTCGGCCCCATGTCAAACGTGTCGCGACACATAACCATTGAACATGGCTAACACCGCGCCAACCATATCTTTTGATTATGGAGGGTAGCTGCGCTTCAATAGGCCCATCCAAAAGGGCGTGACTACAATGATTTTTCGTTTTTCGCCGAGCATCCCCAGATGAAATATCCCACCGGGAACCTACGGATTCACCAGTTCTCCGCGCTGCACCCCGGTCCGCGCTTGATGGTGACCGGTGCCGTGCATGGCAGTGAAACCTGTGGCACGCGGGGCATTGAACGGGTGCTGTCCGAGCTGGACAGTGGCGCGCTCGCGGTGGTCCGCGGCAGCCTGACCCTGGTGCCCGTCACCAATCCCCTGGCCTACAGCAAGGGCGAACGCAACGGGGACCGCAACCTGAACCGCAACCTGCGGCCCAGCGAAGACCCACAGGACAATGAAGACCGCATCGCCAATGTGCTGTGCCCCCTGCTGGCGCAGCATGACGTATTGCTGGACCTGCATTCCTTCAGGGCCGGGGGCGAAGCATTCGCCATGATTGGCCCGGCTAACAATTCGGGTGACCTGGAACCGGTGCGCCACGCGGCGCTCGAACAGGCCCTGGCGCTGCGGCTTGGCCCCCGGCGGATCGTCGAGGGCTGGCTCTCCACCTACGCCCTGGGTGTGCAGCAGCGCCTGGCGCGCACCCAACCTGCCGAGCGCACCGGGCTGCTCAGCACCCACCCCAGCTACGGCATGGGCACCACCGAATACATGCGCACCACGGGTGGCTACGCGATCACGCTGGAATGCGGCCAGCACGACGACCCCGCCGCACCTGAGGTGGCCTACCGGGCGATTCGCAACACGCTGGCGCATCTGGGCCTGGTGGACGAAGCGCCGCCACCCGCACGGACCGACATCGAGTTTTTGCGCCTGGCCGAGGTCATTGACCGCCACCATCCGGAGGACCACTTCACCCGCGCCTGGTCCAGCTACGACCGGGTCTCTGCCGGCGACGCCATCGGAGTGCGCCACGACGGCACGCAAGTGCGTGCGCCACGCGACGGCTACATCGTGTTCCCCGACGCCCATGCCAAGGCGGGTAACGAATGGTTCTATTTGGCCCACCCCAGCACCCGAACCATCCGCTGACGGACCCCATGCTCAACACCGAAAGCCCCAGCACCCGGCACACAGAGCTGGACCTGTATGCCACCGCGGACCTGGTGTCGGCTTTGGTGGAGGACCAGGTCCACGCCGTGGATGCGGTGCGCTCCGCGGGTGCCGAACTGGCCCGGGCGGTGGATGCCGCCGTGCCCCGCATGCAGCAGGGTGGGCGCCTGATCTACGCCGGTGCCGGCACGTCCGGGCGCCTCGGCGTGCTCGACAGTGTGGAGCTGTACCCCACGTTTTCCTGGCCGCACGACCGCGCCATCGGGCTGCTGGCGGGCGGGGCCGACGCCATGTTTACAGCAGTGGAGGGGGCCGAAGACGATGCCACCCAGGGCGCACGCGACATGCAGGCCGTCCACGTGGCGGCCAACGATGTGGTCTTGTTGCTGGCCGCATCGGGGGCCACGCCCTACGTGATGGGGGCCTTGCAGGCCGCCCGCAGTGCCGGGGCACTGACGGTGGGCTTTGCCAACAACCCGCATGCGCCGGTCACCCAACAGGCCGACATCGGCATCACGCTGGACACCGGCAGCGAGGTCATCTCGGGCAGCACGCGACTCAAGGCGGGGAGCGCCCAGAAGATGGCGCTCAACGCGTTCTCCAGCGCCCTGATGGTGCGGCTGAACAAGGTCTACGGCAACCTGATGGTGGACCTGAAGGCAACGAACGCCAAACTGGTGCGTCGTGCTGTTGCGTTGACCATGCACGCCACTGGGTGCGACGAGGCCCTGGCACGCGCGACCCTGCTGGCCTGTGACCACCACGTCAAGGTGGCGGTGGTCGCGATCACCTGCGGGGTGGACATCGCCACGGCGCGCGCTCGGCTTGCCGCGGCCGGCGACAGCGTGCGGCGTGCACTGGACCTGGCGTGACGGCCCAGCGCAGCACGGCAACCAATCCCTGGGCCTGGATTCCCACGCTCTACTTTGCGCAAGGCATTCCCTATGTGGTGGTGATGACGCTGTCCGTCATCCTGTACAAGAACATGGGGGTCAACAACACCGACATTGCGCTGTACACCAGCTGGCTGTATTTGCCGTGGGTCATCAAGCCCTTGTGGTCCCCGCTGATCGAGTTGTTCAGCACCAAGCGGGTGTGGATCGTGGCGCTGCAGTTTGCGGTGGGCACGGCGCTGGCCTGTGTGGCGCTGACGATTCCGGGCCCGGGCTATTTCAAGATGACGCTGGCGGTATTCTGGCTGATGGCCTTTGCATCGGCATCGCACGACATTGCGGCCGACGGGTTCTACATGCTGGCGCTGCCCGAGCACAGCCAGGCGGCATTTGTCGGGGTGCGCTCCACGTTTTACCGATTGGCCAATATTGGCGGCCAGGGCGGTCTGGTGTACCTGGCCGGGGAGCTGCAGGAACGTACCGGCAGCATGCAAACCGCGTGGAGCGTGGTGTTTGGCGTGCTGACCGCCCTCTTCGTGGCGATGGCCCTGTACCACTGGCTGGTACTGCCCCGACCGGCTGCGGACGTGCGCGGCACAGGCCATGCCAAGTTGGGCGAACTATTCCAAGAGTTCATTCAGGTGTTTGCAGAGTTCTTCAAGCGACCCGGCATTCTGGTGGTGTTGGGGTTTTTGCTGCTCTACCGCTTTCCCGAGGCGCAACTGCTGAAGCTGGCCACGCCGTTCTTGCTGGACAAGGCCGAGCTGGGCGGCTTGGGGCTGAGCACCAAGGCAGTGGGCATTGCCTATGGCACCGTCGGGCTGACTGCGCTGACCCTGGGCGGCTTGCTGGGCGGCTGGGTGATTTCACGCGTGGGATTGAAACGTGCACTGTGGCCGCTGGTCCTGCTGATGCATGTGCCCAACGCTGTGTTTGTATTTCTGGCCATGGCCCAACCCCAGGACGTGGTCATCGTCAGCGCAGCACTGGCCGTGGAGCAGTTTGGTTACGGGCTGGGCTTTACCGCCTACCTGATGTACATGATCCTGGTGTCCGACGGGCCCCACAAAACGGCCCACTACGCCATCTGCACCGGCTTCATGGCCCTAGGGATGATGCTGCCGGGCATGTGGAGCGGCTGGTTGCAACAGCAGCTGGGCTACCTGCCGTTCTTCGTCTGGGTGCTGGTGGCAACCATTCCGTCGTTCGCCATGGCCGCCTTGATCAAGATTCCTGAAGGGTTCGGAAAGAAGGCTCCCGCATGAAGCCGAACCAACGCCTGCTGTCGCTGGACGCGTTCCGGGGCTTCACCATCGCCGCCATGCTGCTGGTCAACAACCCGGGTGATTGGGGAAACCTCTACGCCCCGCTGAAGCACGCCCCATGGGATGGCTGGACCTTTACCGACTGGATCTTCCCCTTCTTCGTCTTCATCAGCGGCATCTCCATGACCCTGAGCCTGGGTCGGCGTGCTGCGCTGGGCGACGACAAGTTGCACCTGCTGCGCCAATCCGTGCAGCGCGGCGCCACCATCGTCGCCATCGGGCTGTTGCTCAACCTGATCCCGGGCTTCGATCTGGCGACCCTGCGCATTCCCGGCGTGTTGCAGCGCCTGGGGCTGTGCACCGTGCTGGCAGCGCCCATCGTGTTGTATTGTGGCTGGCGGGCACAGCTGGCCTGGCTGCTCGGCTTGCTGCTGGCCTACACCAGTGTGCAGATCGGGGTCAGCGTGCCCGATGCAGCCGGCGTGTGGCACACCGGCTCCCTGCTGCCCGGCGAAGACGTGGGCGCCTGGCTGGATCGCACACTGATGGACGGCCATCTGTGGCGCAGCAGCAAGACCTGGGACCCGGAGGGCCTGTTGTCCACGGTGCCGGCAGTGGCCAGCCAGTTGGCAGGCGTGCTGGTGAGCCATTGGCTGGCGAGCCAGCGCGCCGCCACGGAGAAGACCGTCTGGATGCTGGTGGCCGGTCTGGGTCTGCTATGGGCCGGTGAAATACTGGGCGCCTGGAGCATGCCCATCAACAAAAACCTGTGGAGCCCGGCCTATGTGTTCTTCATGGCCGGCTGGGCCTGCCTGGTGCTGGGTGTTTTCTACTGGCTGCTGGATGCCATGCCCGACCCCGCAGGCCGCGCGACAGCCGCACGCTGGGCCCAGCCGCTGGTGATTTTCGGCATGAATGCCCTGTTTCTGTTTGCCCTGTCCAGCCTGGTCGCCAAGTTTCTGGGCTTCGTCCACACCGCACCCGAGCAATCGCTCAAGGCCTGGCTGTATGCGCCCATTCAGGCTCTGGGCCTGGCACCGGTGGACGCATCGCTGCTGTTCGCGCTGCTGTTCACGGCATGCCACTTTGTAATTGCCTGGGCCATGTGGCGCAAGGGCTGGTTTGTCAAGGTGTAGCGCGATGCACGCATGGAGCCGACGGCGGATTCTGGGGGTGGGCGGCGCAGCCACGCTGATCGCCGCGGGCCTGGATGGCTGCAGCAGCCTGATCGAAGGCCTGGGTATGGCGACCCACCGCCCGGCCCCCGAGCTGGACGCACAGGCCCCACCGGCACCGCGCGAGTTCCGCGCCGCCTGGGTCGCCACCGTGGCCAACATCGACTGGCCCAGCCGCAAAGGTCTCAATACGGCCCAGCAGCAGGCCGAGATGCACACCATCCTGGACCAGGCCGCGTCGATGAATTTGAACGCCATTATTTTGCAGGTCCGCACCAGTGCCGATGCGCTCTATGCCTCTGCGCTGGAGCCCTGGAGCGAATACCTGTCGGGCACCCAGGGTCAGGCCCCTGAACCCTTCTACGACCCGCTGGCACTGTGGATTGAACAGGCCCACGCACGCGGGCTGGAGCTGCATGCCTGGTTCAACCCGTTTCGGGCGCGGCAGAGCCAGGCCGCGTCCGCACCCGCCGCCAACCACCTGAGCCAGACGCAACCCGCCTGGGTCAAAACCTACGGTGACCAGCTGTGGATAGACCCGGGCGAGCGTGCCGCTGCCGACCACACGCTGGCCGTCTTCATGGATGTGCTGCGCCGCTATGACGTGGACGGCATCCACATCGACGACTACTTCTACCCCTACCCGGTGACGCAAGGCCAGGAGCCCAAACTGGAGGTGGACTTTCCCGATCAGCCCGCATGGCAGCGCTATCTGGACGGCGGTGGAACACTGGAGCGCAACGACTGGCGGCGCAGCCAGGTCGATGCACTGATAGAACGCATTTACACCAGCATCCGCGGCGTCAAACCCTGGGTGCGCTTTGGCGTGAGTCCCTTCGGAATCGGACGCCCCGAGTTGCGCCCGCCCGGCATTCAGGGTTTCAGCCAGTACCACAAGCTGTACGCCGACGTCGAACGCTGGCTGCAGCAGGGCTGGCTGGACTACCTGGTGCCACAGCTGTACTGGCGCATGGACCAGACCGCGCAGGCCTTTGTTCCGCTGCTGGACTATTGGCATGCGCAAAACCCGCAGGGCCGTCCCATCTATGCAGGCCTGTTCACGAGCAGGATTGCGGCCCCCGGTGCCGACCCCCAATCTGCCTGGGCACCCGAAGAAATCACGAATCAAATTGCCGCCGTGCGCAGCCGCGCACCCGGCAGTGGCCATGTGCACTTCAGCATGGTGGCACTGCTGCAAAACCGCCAGGGACTGGCGGACACGCTGAAGGCGCAAACCTATGACACGGTGGCCCTGGTGCCCGCCTCGCCCTGGCTCGAAGGTGGTGCCCCGGCCGCACCCACCGTGCAGGTGAACGTCCGCCCTGACGGCAGCGCGGAGCTGACGCTGGACACGCCCGCTGGCAGCAAACCCGCGCTGCGCTGGGCAGTGTGGCAGCGCTATGGGGCCCAATGGGTTTTCCGGGTGGTTCACCAGCGCAGGTTCACGCTGGCGGCCTTCAAGACGGGCGATGCCAGCGCTGCCCTCAACAGCCTGGTCGTCTCCGCTCTGGACCGGGTCGGCAATGAATCGCCCCGCGTCGGCATTGCCTTGGCGAAGGGGAATACCGCATGAGCGCTTCACCTGTTGTGGGACTGGGGCTCGACGCGGGCGGTAGCCAGACCCGCTGGGCGCTGGCCGACGCCCAGGGCACACTGCTGGGCCAGGGCCACGTGGCCGGCATGGGCGGTTTGCAGTTGCACTCCCCGCAGGGTCTGGCGGATCTGCGCAGCGCGATACGGGACCTGGCCCAGTCCGTCCGCGCCACGGTGCAAGGCCAACCATTGGCGCTGTACGGTGGTTTCACCGGGCTGGGCGCGCAGCCGGACAAAGCCGCCCTGCTGTCGCTGCTGCAGGAACAGCTCCCGGTGCACGCGCAGGCCGCGACGCTGACCCACGACATGGACATTGCCTACCGGGCTGCCTTTGCGCCCGGGGCTGGCTATCTGGTGTATGCCGGCACCGGAGCGATATCGGCCTTCATTGATGAGGACGGCCAGGAGCACCGCGCCGGTGGACGGGGTGCCGTGCTGGGGGACGAAGGCGGTGGCTACTGGATCGCGCGCGAGGCCCTGGCCCACATTTGGCGGGAGGAAGACCACACGCCCGGTGCCTGGAAGCGGTCGCCGATGGCGCAGCGGCTGTTCGAGGCCATCGGCGGCAGCGACTGGAATGCCTCACGGGCATTTGTCTACGGCAGTGACCGGGGTGCAATGGGGAAACTGGCGTTGCAGGTGGCCGCATCGGCACACGACGACCCTATGGCGCACGCGCTCTTGCTGCGGGCCGGCGCTGCGCTGGGCGAGCTGGCGCACAGCATGCTTGCGCGGTTTGGCCCGCGCCCGGTGACGGCTGGCGGGCGGGCGCTGCTGCTCAGCCCCCTGCTGGAGCAGGGCATGCGCCAGGCCCTGCCCGCAGACATTGCGCTGCGCACCACGCCCGACCTGGCCGCCCACGTCACGGCCGCCCGGCTGGCCATTTCCATATGAAAAACCAGGCTGTAGCCCTCGTGGAATATGGTGATACCGCTATATTTACGATAGCATTTGGCAAACATCACATTCTTTGGGAGGCACGCCCATGCTGATTCAACGTATCACCGTTGGCGAGATCCGGCTGCCGCTGAAGGTGCCGTTCAAGACCGCCCTGCGCACCGTGAGCCATGTGCACGATCTGGTCCTCATCATCGAAACCGATACCAGCCTCAAGGGCTACGGCGAAGCACCGGCCACGGCCGTCATCACCGGCGACCTGCTGGGCTCCATGCGTGCCGCACTGGCCCTGATCGCGCCCCGGCTGCTGGGCCGGGACCTGCTGGACTTCAACGCCCTGCTGGCCACCGTGCACCAGGCCGTCGTGCACCACAGCAGCCTGAAGGCGGCGCTGGAGATTGCGCTGTACGACCTGCGCGCCCAGCAGTTTGGTGTGCCGCTGTACCAGTTGCTCGGCGGTGGAACGCCGCGCCTCAAGACCGATGTCACCATCAGCGTCAACGACGGCGCCACCATGGTGCAAGACTGTTTGCGCGCCGTGGCAGAAGGCTTTGATGCGCTGAAGGTCAAGGTCGGCGGGCGCAACTGGCGTGAGGACGTACAGAGCACACTGGCCATCCACCGCGCCGTCGGTCCCGGCGTGGCCCTGCGGCTGGACGCCAACCAGGGCTGGACGCCCAAGCAGGCGGTGCAAGTGATCCAGGCGCTGGAGGCAGCGGGTGTGGCGCTGGAGTGTGTCGAGCAACCGGTCCAAGCGGGCGACGTGGCCGGATTGAAGTTCGTCACCGACCACACGCTCACGCCCATCCTGGCCGACGAGGCGGTGTTTTCGGTGGCCGATGGGTTGCACGTTTTGAGCACCCACAGCGCCGACATCGTCAACATCAAGCTGATGAAAACTGCAGGCATCAGCCAGGCGATTGTGCTGGCCAACCTCACGCGCCACCACCACCGCAGCTGCATGGTGGGCTGCATGCTGGAAAGCGGCATCAGCGTCACCGCCGCCGCGCACTTTGCGGTCGCCCATGCCGACGTCGTCACGCTGGTTGACCTGGACGGGCCCCAACTGTGCCAGAGCAGCGCGATCGATGGCGGCCTGACGATGAACGGCCCCTGGATAGACTTGAGCGACGCGCCCGGCCTGGGTATCACGGCGGTGCACGGTTTGACCGATGTGCAGCAGTACTGAGGAACCGGCATGCGCAGCTTGCGACTCTTGTTCTTAGCCACCACTGCCCTGATTGCCATGTCCAGCCTCCACGCCGCCAGCCCTGCCCAGCCGGACCTTGCCATCACGCTGCAGGCCATTGTTTCGGACCTTGCAAAACCCCTGAGCGGCCTGTCTGCACTGGTGATCCGTGACGGGCAGGTCGTCTTTGAGGGCCACTACGGGCAGCGGGTGGTGGCAGACGGCACAGCAAGCCAGGGCCTCGCGGCGGACCACGCCACGCTGTACCGCATGGCCTCCATTTCCAAACTGGTGACCACCATTGGCGTCATGCGACTGGTGGATGCGGGCCAGCTGGATTTCGATGCCGATATTGGCCAGTACCTGGGCTACAAGGTGCGCAACCCGCACTTTGCCGACGTGCCCATCACCACCCGCATGCTGCTCACCCACACTTCGTCTTTGCGGGACGATGGCGGCTACTTCTTTCCGCTGGACACGCCGTTGAAAAGTGTGCTGCAGCCGGGAACGGGACAGGCCGGGCCAGGTGCACCATGGGCTGCGGCCGACGCGCAATCAGACCGCTCGCCCGGACGTTACTTCACCTACTGCAACCTCAACTTCGGTGTGGTGGGCACCGTTATCGAGGCCATCACCCGGCAGCGCTTCGACCTCTATATGCAACAGCAGGTGCTGCAGCCGCTGGGCATCGCCGGAGGCTTCACACCCGAGACATTGACCCGCGCCGACATCGCCCATGTCGCCGTTCTGTACCGCAAGGCCCGCAACGACGTGTGGGACGCCAACGGCCCCTGGGTGCCCCAGGTCGATGACTACCAAGGCAAGGTGCCCACCCCGCGTGCGGGGCTGGACGCCTATGTGCCCGGCACCAACGCAACCGGTTTTGGTCCGCAGGGTGGGCTGCGCACCAGCGTGGCGGGCCTGGGCCGGGTCATGCAAATGCTGATGAACCGCGGCACGCTGGAGGGGGTGCGCATACTGAGCCCGCAGGCGGTGGCGGCCATGTTGCAGCCGCAGTGGCGCAAGCACCCGAGCCAGGACAACGGCGACACCCTGAGCGGTTCTCTGCACGCCTGGGGGCTGGGCACGCAACGGTTCATGGATGTGAGCGGGCCGTCAACCGGCGACCGCTTTGTGGCGCAGGGCGGGCTCACCGGAGTCGGGCACATGGGCTTTGCCTATGGACTGGAGTCAGGCTTCATCTTCGACCCGCTGACCCGCAACGGCGTGGTCTACGCGATAGGCGGGGTCAGCGCAAACCCTGATCAAAACCGGGGCCGCTACTCGGCCTACTCCATCTGGCAGGAGCGCGCGCTAGACGCGCTGTGGCAACTGGCCGTACAAAGGCATTAAACCGCGATTGTCCATTGGGAACTTGATCGCCTTGGCAGCGGTTCAGGGTGGGCATTGCGGTCATTTCTTGCAGTGC